>Ga0123352_10003855_pt1 | contig 21869 bp, 13 predicted proteins | sample TergutLab28metaG_FD_89700 | JGI IMG/M metagenome (GOLD analysis project Ga0123352, IMG submission 89700) | Labiotermes labralis P1 segment gut microbial communities from Petit-Saut dam, French Guiana - Lab288 P1 | ecosystem: Host-associated > Arthropoda: Insects > Digestive system > Gut ...
GTTGTTGTATACTTGTTGTTGTGTTTTTTTTTAAAAATATAAAATTTATTAAATAAATATATTTTGAAATGTATGTTTTTTTTTGTGTTGGTTTCGTGTATCTAAAAGAAAGGGGAGGGGTGGGTGGGGGGGGGGGGGGGGGGGAAAGGGGAATGACAGAGCACTTATGACAACATATCAGTCACTCATACATAAATGACTTATAAGTTACATAGCATGGTACTGAGTATGTGCATTACACATTATTTAAAATTTAAATTCCTCTATCACAGACAGCAGGTGGAATTTAAACCACATCATCAGTGAACAGTTAATCACATTATTTCCTTACACCTATATAAGTCCTTCACTGAAAAAGTTTGTAGTATGGATGAAATTAAATATCAGATTATAAATTCTGTTATTTCCCCAGTGCCCATTGCTCTTCCAAGCACCCCTTACTCACAACTCCATTCAATGTTATATTTATCTAGTAATCTAAATTCAGAATACATTTTGAAATAAGTGTCAGTCAGACTACGTTATGTAGCATAAAACAAGATTTGAGGGTGATGATTAACCCTTTAACGCCAAACGACTTATGAAGACATCGTGCAGTGAGCCCTTTAAATTGCTGAACGACTTATAAAGACGTCAAAAATGGCGTGTTGAAGTTTGGAGGCATTTTGTTCACTCCTATTTCGTAAACTGTTGTGGCTTGCTTTGCTGCAGGACCCTTGAAGGTCAGGCTTTCATTCAGGAGCCAGAATGTACCCCCTCTACCTCCTAAACCCCTCCACGAACACCAATATATACAGAGACACATTGTAACTGCGCATTTTTTCCAGCTGACTAATATGGTTCTGACACTGAGTGCTTTGATTATCACTCACTCAGGAGTTCACTGTGGGTTGAAATGTCAACATTGGCCTATGAAGCGAAAACTCTTTCTTGACCAGTAAGGTTGTCAGTGGCATACTGTACCCATATAATTCAGACAAAAGTAATGCTCAAAATTTGGAGATTCAGACAAACATCGACATTTACAGCTACAGGAGGACCCACAGATCTGCCTCTTGTAGTGCTGGGGTAATCTGTAGGGGTTGTGGGTAGTAACATACAACACACAGCCATCAATCTACTAAAATGTCTTGGGCACCCTCAAATATCTGGAATTTCATATGCAGTTACATCGTAGCTTTAGATCTGTTTTGCTGTCGCTGTAGAAGATGTTCGTATCTTTAGAGGTATAATGTTTCTGCAACTCTGGCCATTCATATATAGTGTAAACAAGGCAGAGGATTGTAAGTCTCAGAGTCATGCTGGGTAAAAAAATAAAACTTGAGGAGGCCATCAGTGAAATTCTGGTTGCCGATACCCATACCGCCTCGGAATTAGGCGCTGAGGCTAACAATGTTGGAGACTAGTTTGAGGAAGAATAAGAAGATGAACAACAACAACAACAACAACAACAACGGCAGAAGCAGCAAGCCTCAGCAGAAGTCGCCATAACAAACACTGGCCAGCGAACCCGACTGTGCTGCAGTCTGTGTTCTTCTCGCAGCCAAAGAAAGGGCACACAATGCGCCAGATGTGATGTGGGCCTGTGCATGGTGCCTTGTTTCGCGCAATATCACACAAAAGTAAATTTGTAATATATCACCCTCTTTGTGAATACTGTGTGTCATGATAAAACAGTGATAAAAAGTGCCACAGACCTTATGCAGCAGGCAGAATTATGTAAGTGATGAACTATTTACACCACATTTTATACAATACATGTGATCCACATGCCTAAATTTATTACAAAAATAGGTGAACATTTTTTCCCAGATTAACCAATTCATAAGCAGAGTGCAAAATTTTATTACATTAAATTTGAAAGAAAAGTCTTTTGCCCTAAGAGTAAGCATTAAAATTTAAAATCCCCAATAAAAAATTCTGGCAGGCAGCGTTGCTTGGAGGGATTTAATTCTGGCGTCAAAGGGTTAAGGAAGCAGGGTCAGGATCAGGAGATGGTGCAGGTTACTTGAAAGTCCTGGAATTTGCCTCTGGGGGCTGCACAACCCTCCTAACACTGGTCAGAAAACATGCCAGACAAGTTACTACCAAACAAAACTTACCCACTTTCCCAAAAAATAAAACTACTTCATTACAATTTGTCATGACTGTTGATGAAAATGAGTTAGCATACCTGTTAAATTCTTTACAATGCCAGTCACAAAATTCTGAAAGAGCTACAATAATTTACTTACTACAAATCATCTACCTACAAAAAAACTATAAAAACAGTACATTTCGGAATATACATCTTGATCAAATTTACCCACTGATGACGACGATGATGATGATGATGATGATGAAATGCATCTACAACAGCAAAGTGTTCCAGAACACTAATGTTATTCCTGGTTAAAAGTTTACTGGAGAAGGAGGAGGGGAGGGGGGAGAGAGAGAGAGAGAGAGAGGGACATAAAAAATGGGGACACATAAAACAAGGTTCTGTGAGACTGCTTTCAACATTATATTACTGTTGAATTGCTCCAGTACCTGCCAGTCCAGGGTTCATCCCCTGCACCATGAATGATGAGTGTATTATATGAAGAGGAAGACACATCAAGACTGCTACGATTTGAACTAAGGTTTTCTTGCCCCTGGGGCTCCTGACGTGCTGTATGTCGAATCACGTAGCGCTCTTCATGACTGAGGTTCTCATTCGAAGTTGACACGTCTGTCTCACTGCCACTCAGACTCTGAGAGAATCCAGCACCTGGATGGATAGAGACATAACAACTTTCAATTTCTGGGTATGAATATTTCCATACTGTCCTTTTATAAACATGCAGTTGTTTAAACTTTAGCCCAGGACCCTACTTAAAACTCCTGTGTTAGTTGACAGCAATAAAATTTGGGCAAATTTAATGAAACATTCATAGCATTATAATAAAATATTTGAATTTGGATATGATAAATAATTTAAATAAGAAGTGACCCTGCCTAGGTGTAGATGGGTGGATAATATTAGGATGGATCTCCAGGAGGTAGGATGTGGGTATATGGACTGGATTGGGCAGGCCCAGGATAGAGATAGGTGGCGGACGCTTGTGAGTGTGGTAATGAACCTTCGGGTTCCGTGAAATGCAAGGAATTTCTTGACTAGCTGCAAATCAGTTGGCTTCTCAAGAAGGACTCTGCACCATGGAGTAAGTAAGTAAGTAAGAAGTGACCCTCCTTAACTAATTATGAAAAATAAAAAAAAACATACCAGATTAAAAACTGTCCTGTCATGCCAAGCACTAGTATCATAAACTCAGGTTCATGCGCATGGATGTGCACATGTGTGTCATTTGTATTACAAGAAAACCCTGTGAAGGTGCAGAATGTTAATGGTATTTTCCATATCAACATTCTGTTATAAAACAAAACACTGCAAGAACAGTAAAACCTTACACATTACTAACATATATTCATTTTCCTGACTAACAATATTCCACAGCTTAAACTTATTTTCTTCTTCTTCACATGCCCACGGTATACTGACACTGCGTGCACAACATTAAATGTAGAACAAGTTACATCACATGTTCAATCAACATAATCATCCACCGAAAGAGCAGAAACAATAATTTTCTACGAAGGTAAAGTAAAAAAAAGTAAAGTTTACCCTAGAACAGACCACAAAGGCTCAGACGGGAGCAGATGTATAGCTCTACTCTTTCTTTAACCTTGGCATTAGATGGAGGTGGGTGGTCAACGCCACGCTGTGGCTGCTTTACCCCCAGGAAAGACCCAGTACCCATTGTGTAGGAGGCTGGGTGGGCCCCAGAGCCAGTCTGTGACGGATGCAGAAAATCTCACCCCCACCAGGATTCAAGCCCCGGACTGTCCAGCCCGTAGCGAGTCACCGACTGTCATCCCAGCCCACCATAATTATCTACAGCCAGATTAAATATGAATCATTATGTTTTAAAATACATGAACAGTTAACTCTCACAGTACTGAATTTCTTGTGCCTTTTATGTGAATACCTCCGGGTCATATCCATATGTCATCATTTAAACACTGTCACACTCAGACATTTGCAGTAACAACCACACTTTTAAAGGCAGCAATGGTTAGACAGTACAGACATCTGAAACAAGAAATTTGACTGGCCACTAATCATTATTGGCCATGTGCTGGACTACCGTAATGGCACATTTCACCTGGCTGAGCATTGTACTTTCACAAGGATAACATGGTTATCCCAAAATTAAAATCTGGTAACCAACCGCATGGTAGCAACAGGTTTAAAATCCATATTTTTGGCAGAGGTTAATGCCTAAGAAGTAAAAAGAAAGTTATAATTTACTTTTCTTATTACCTTGTCCAGGTAGATGTTGTGTCCTCTGAGCACTATTGGTGAATGGGATGAATCGGCTTGATGGCTGCAGAGAGCTCATGTTCAAAACTGACTTAAAAGGAAGGAAATTTTAATGCAGGCACAAACCAGCTCTTCAGTACACCATGATGCTCAATGCAAGCAGCAAGAACGCTCAGTCACTATAGATCTGTTCCAAAAATCTGTGGCTCCTATACTCTTATGTTAAAAACCATCTAGAAATAAAGCAAAATAAATCTAATATCAATAACAATTCTATATTAGGTGCATTAATATTAAGACTTCACTCCAGATACAAACTTTGTTATTATCTATAAAATAAAAATAAAGTGGCTTAGACTGAACCTATATGCAATGGTACAAAAATGTTGGATGGTTACTATTTATATATTAAAAAAAAATGTTTTTCACTGAAAGCAGAACTGAACCAGTGAACAGGGGTTAATAAATGCTGGCTCTGTTTACTGGTCAGACACAAATTCTACTCCACAAAACAATCCACACCTACCCACATCATTACAATTGTACAACACCAGCTTATATGTAACAACAAGATGTACAAAATAATTCATCTTTACATTAATGCTTCTCAACTGGTGGGATACATACCACTGGTGGCAATTCACAGTCAGTCAGACAGGTTGGATACTGAGTTCTCAAAATAAGAAATTCTACTAATTAATACAATACTAAAATGTATAAAACTGCAAAAATACATTTCTTGGAGAAGAGAGGCCTCATTTTTATTATAGTGGGAATAAAGTCTTTTGACAGAATGACTGGTATGATACAAGATAAAGAGGTTCAGTATCAATGTCATATATCACACTTACATAATGTGTATACAAGATATCATTTGCCATTCAACATGTGTCAAGAATAAGAAAGGGGGAAAAGGAATCAGGTTATAATACTGACAAAAAATTCTACAGATATTTCTGCTTTCCAGCCTAGATTTCACTTGTCATGAGTGAACAGATGACTGGATTTGTTGAGCCCTGCCTGTCAATTATTTCACAAACTGGCATGCTTAAAGATGAAGTGCATCAAAACTGAAAGGCAAAAAGGGAAGACTGACATGTCACCCACCTAACTCCATCTAAAAGAAATACTTATTAAAATTAGTGCAATATCCTTCCTTCTGTTTTTCTTACAATTTCCCTGGGGGCAAGAAAGTAGATTTCCATTAAAAAAACAGAGCACCATTGGAAATACCTGGTCTGAGTGCACAAGTGTTACTGACAAGACTGCTCTGTGAAGATAGCAGTTACTAGCAGTATCAATACATGCCTTCACTGAATCTCTTAAACAACTTTAGACATCTGCACACTTATGGCAGGTGTAAACATTTTTCTTTTAAACCCACCAGAAATCCACATCTTTACAGAAGTTGTGATGTTTGCAAACATGTGCATTATCACTATACACTTTATGTTTGACACATTTCCAACACATACACCCATATTTTCCACCCTACATCTTTTAAAAGTTAAAAACAACTAAAAAGAGGAGCAGAAAAGTATGTACATAAATATAAAATAGAAGGTGTTAGTCTCTAATGATATGTGGTATATGCTATGCCATCACCTCTCCTGTTGTTAATTTGCTACAATGTGTACAGGTTTCTCTGTTTGGAAGATACCTAGTTGAATTGTCAACTGGGTTGCTGGTTATTACAACTTTACTATTTCATATTTTTTCTCATTCTCTCCACCCAAAAAATTCCATGGGTGTACACACAATTTCAAATGGGACATATATTTAGCTGTATTTCAAACTGCATTACTACCAATGATGATTGTCTACCAATTTCATTCAGTGTTATACAAATTCTGCAGTTTAAATGGCATCATTAAATAATCCAATAGTAACTCAGGGGCAAATTACTTAACAATGTCTCAACTGTGGGAGCAATACAAAACATCATATATGGTGTGAAGACAATCATAACCATTGGGTTGGAAAGTACTCTAAAGATGTTTGCATCACCTATTTGAAGCCAAACATTAATGCTGAGGGACTGATAAAATCCATAAACGACCAAAAAACACAGCAAAGACAGCAGTTGCTTGTTCAAGATCTGAACTGCATACCTCCAGAATAAAGTCACAAACCAAAACCTCACATTACAGCCTGCCTAGTACTTCGTATCTGACAAGCGTAACAGATATAAAAGCAGTTTTCCACCATAAAAGATTACACTGTTGGGCACTGCATACACGTTAAAAACAATGGTTTAAAATTGGTAGTAGAACAGCTAACTGATAACAAGAACAATAATTTCATCATTAATTTCCAATTGAGTGCATTCTTGAGAGTAAGCAAGAAGGAAATTATGAACAATTGCAGCTCCTGGCCTAACATCCAGCACTAAACTGCATGTGTGACTTACACATTTGTATCATTTCATGTGGTTAAAAGTTACTCTTCCATAGTGGACTGGAACATTTCATAGGATGAGCAAATCCAACCAATTTGAAATTTAAATTTGAAATCCTCCTACTTAATCCTTACGTAATGCAGACGTTAGTCTATAGTCAAATTGCTTGTGTAGGAAGCTGCTCACAGGTAATATTACTTTCCAAGTGCTCTCTGTATTAACAAAAGAATCTTTGGAACACTTCAGTAGATATTAGTGGAAATTTATACAACAGCCCTACACTAAGATATTAAAAGAAAATTAGAATGCTTAAGTTATCACCCATTTAGGCTCAGTCTTTATGTAAATAATAAAACAAATTTTAGAACAAATGCATTAAATATACACAAAATGTAAGAACATTTGAAGCACAAGTTGCAATTATTAATGTCATATGAAGAAAATTTCTTCACATGATTAATCAATTGCCAAACAAACTCAAAACATGGCATTACCTTTCTACTGAGTTTCATAATTATCAGTATACTTACTTACTCCATGGAGGAGAGTCCTTCTTGAGAAGCTAACTGGTTCTCAGCTAGTCAAGAAATTCTCTGCATCTTATGGAACTCGAATGTTCATTACCGTATTCCCAAGTGACTGCCACCCGTCCCTATCCCGAGCCCCATTGAACCAGTCCATGCACTCACATTCCACTCCCTGAAGAACCAGCTTAATATTAGCCTCCCATCTATGCCTGGGTCTTCCAAGTGGTCTCTTTCCCTGAGGTTTCCCCACCAAAACTCCATATACACCTCTACTCTCCCCCATACATAATACATGCCCCACCCACCTTATTCTTCTCGATTTGATAACTGGTATAATATTAGGTGAGGAGTACAGATCATTAAGCTCCTCATTACATAGTTTTCTCCATTCCCCTGTTTCCTCATCCCTCTTAGGCCCAAATATTCTCCTCAGCACCCTATTCTCAAACACCCTCAGCCTACATTCCTCCCTCAATGTGAGTGACCAAGTTTCACACCCATACACAACAGGTATAATTATAGTTCTGTGTATCTTAACCTTTAAATTTTTGGATAGCAAACTAGAAGACAAAAGCTTCTGCACCAAATTATAGCAAGTATTCCCTTCAATCTCTCTTAATTTCTTCCTGAATAGAATATTGATTTGTGAAGGTTGTTCCCAAATATTTGAACTCTTCTGCCATTTCAAAGGAACTATAATTAGTCTTTATACTGTGACTTCACCCTGCATTCTGATCTTGAGACATGGCCAAGTACTTAATTTTATCAGCATTTACTCCTTACTAGTCACTATCAAAGCTTCAGCATTTTCCTGTGTAGTATATACATTTCCTCCCATTATATTAACATCATCAGCATACACCAGAAGCTGATGTGTACCACTCAATTTCAAGCCATCCTGGTTTACCTGAACCCTCCTAATGGCATACTCTGAAGTTAAAAAGCAATAGTGATAGAGCATACCCTTGTTTCAAACCATTCTTAATAGGAAACATGTCAGACAAATTCTTGCCTACCCGGACTCTGTTGTACATTTCAGTCAGACACATTTTTATTTACTTTACCACTTTAATTGGGATACCAAACTCAATCAGAATGTTATGCAAGACTTTCCTCCTTACTGAGCCATAAGCCTTCTTTAAGTCTATATATAGTTGATACATTGCTTCATTGAAATCCCATTTTTTTAAAGTGTTTGATGAATGCAGAATATATGACCAGTAGTTGATCTGTTGTGTCAAAATCCACATTGATGGTCCCCAATAATTTCCTCTGCATATGTAGTTAGCCTTGACAGTAGGATGTTGGATAAAATTTTGTATGTAGCTGACAAAAGTGATATGCCCCTATAAATACTATAGTATATTTTATCACCCATCTTATAAATACGTACAGTGATGTTCTCCTTCCACTCCTCAATAAGTTCCTCCTTATTCTGAATCAAATTTATAATTTTATGGATCTCAGAGCAAATTGTTCTACTCCCTGCTTTAATCACTTCAACTGGGATTTGATAAATGACTGGTGATTTGCGTCTTTTTAGCTTTTCAATAGCCATCTCAACCTCAAAGGCACTTAGTGCAGGCACTAGAGGTACTGATGTACGTATTTCTTTGTGCCTAACATCTCTAACCCCATGTTCACTGAGCAGATGAGAGAAATGGTTCCTCCACCTAGCCCAATATCATCTAGTTTTTCTAAAAGTTATTACCCCCTATAAAATGCTAATTTTATTTAGAAATTTGTGTACATGCCTTGTATTAAAGACTCAAAACAGAGGGGCATAAGAACATATTTCTTTTTTCAAAATTATATTTATGTTACCAGGAGCTTTCTGAATTTGGACTGCAGAACATAAAATATAATTATGCTTTTCTGAGCACATGTTATAGTGCAACTGAATAAATAAAGAAGGTGTATCAATGGTTTTGCTGTTTGCTTAAGATATAGGAAAGCATCGGAGGATATGCCCATTTTCATGTTAGGTCACCATGATGATTGGGTTGATACATCAGTAACATTATTTGGTTTTTAAAGACTGTAAACCAATTTGATAGATTTTTCAAAGTGTCCCAACCACCTCCATTTAGAAATGCAGTAGGCTGTGACCCCTAACAAGGGTCTCGTGAAGTACAGAAAACAGATTCTTATAACTAAATTCCTTGTATGGTACATTAAAGAGCAGAAAAGAAAACTTCAAATGAGTGAAGAAGCCAAATATCAGCAACATCACAGCAATAGATGACAGGATTATGATACAACTACAGGTCAAATCTGGGGGCCAGGAAACCAAAGAAAGGATGTCAAGTAGGAACCATCAGAATTATCAAAATCTAGATGGAGATACATCACTAGCACTCTGGCTGTATTGTGAGCATTACGTGATAACCAACAGCCAAAGATATTAACAAATCAATAATATTAAAAGAATTCAGTGTAAGTTGAGGGATCAAGCATATTTTCTCATGGCTACATTATAACTCTGGGAAACAATGAATGTCTGCAAGAAAATTTCCCATATACTTTACATACAACTGAAAAAATGCTACAATCTGCACTTAAATCATGAAAGTCATCTCCCAACAAAGGCAGGAAATGGGTCCCTGGGACAGAATTACCTGACAATGATGCAAAGCTGACAGAGACCACACACATTCATTCACAGCTGTTCCTACTCAAAGGTGTCAAAAGGACACAACAAAGCTACAGCTGGTAGGAATTTTTAAGCAAAGAAAGTACATACCAATCTCAGATGAAAGAAACTAAGTCAGTCAGTAATATATGACAGAGGGAAACAATTTAAAAATATTCTCTACAACTTTTGTCTGACACATTTCCCAATCTTAAAAAAAAAAAAAAGGCGAGATATAATTTTATACACGTGTTCATGCTAAGTACCATTTATACTTGTCGTATTTTAACAAGCACGAATTTTCTCGACAGATTTTCGAAAGTACTCAAATATCAAGTTTCATGAAAATCCGTCCAGTGGAGGCTGAACTGTTCCATCCGGACCAAGACAAGCGTACGGACGGATAGGCCGACAAACATGACGAAGCTAACAGTCGCTTTTCGCGATTTGGCGAACGCGCCTAAAAGTGCCCAAGGTGTTTAGGTGTTGATGCAAAGCTACAGAAAGGCACACAAACATTACCTTTACATAAAGCGTTATTTTCCGCATGGTAAGAGAGTCCTAATAAACCTCCAATTTCATACCGGTTGCACATCTAACTCGATAAAACTGAAACTGATAAGCATATAGAATGAAGCATTTAACAAAATTACTGAAAACTCATTCACAGTGTAGTTATTACATGCAAACGGGCAGCAGGACAAATGGCCATAAAACTGGTGCAGATGAAAAAGTGAGCATCGTAAAATAAATCCAAGTCACACATGCAGTCCACTTTGGTCTCTGATGGTTGTTGGTTTGAAAGATTCACGCAGTACTGAAAAACGTGAATTATATGGAACATAATTCTCTGAATCAAATCTCTGGTTACTCCGTATAGACTAAAACATGGCTCGGTACATACATCAGGCTTCACATAAAACGGTATATGGTGCTATCTCAATGAAAATTCAAGTTCCTTACTAACTTTCAGAAACAAACATTCAGCATTTCGACAGGAAATGTTCCTTCGTAGCGCAATTATTGTAAACTGACACGACGAAGCAAACGGGTGCACACATTCTTGCATTACGTGCTGCAAGCTTTGTGCATGTGGTAACGCAGAACGTGCTTCAACTGCCGATCTGGAGCCAAGCCTCGTAACATGCGCTGCCCGTATGTCTAATGTAAGTTGGACGATTAATCCCATATGACATACTTGCGATTAAACAGAAAGCGATCCTCACCGGTCAGTACACACCGTGACTCTACAGGACAATCGTCATCGCGGAGACCATTCGACAACACGCAAAATCCCGCTGAGCTCTCCCAAGGGACACTCTTCGACTTCGCTACGAACCCCAACAACTTCCAATGGATACTTAGCTATTAACGGGACCTGATATTATAGTTGTAAACGCCCAAACACCGCTTTTTTAATATTTTAACTACTTACAGTTATGCAATACACAAATCACCCTTCTTCTGTAAACTGATCTGCTAGATTTTATGTATTTTATCAATGTAAACACATTGGGATCCCAGCGTGTACACAGCATCTGTTGACTCGATCTGTTAGAAGGCCTGATGATGACCGTTTAAATAGGTCGAAACATGTAGCCTCGTATCTATTAAATAGTTGTGCTTGACGTATATTAATTAATGTTTTAGTAATCTTTTAAAGCTTAACGGTTTCTTTATGCACCACCAGGATTAACGTTCAAAAATTCTACATGGTGCTCGCTTTGCGTCGAGTGTTTTGTACGAATCTCAGAACAGACAGCGACCTTTGCTCTATACGTCATTAACTGACTGGTTTTTCTAACCGTGATGGAAAGTGTTCACAGCGCGGTACGGACCGATTCCTTATATAAAGTAGATTACATTTCGTCATTAAAAGGTTACGGCGTAAAATGTGTACACAAGACTACTCTGAAAGTTGTATATCTGCGTACAGGACATTTATCGAACTACATTCAACGAAGCATTCAATTTTGCAGATATGCCACATGTCAGGTACCCTACTGCGTTTCCCACATGCTAAATATGCGAATGAAGAAAACTTATCCGAAACTGTTCGACCACGGCTATAATTTTGCACAGTGAAGTACCAGTATTTAATCAATAGAAAGTCCGTCTACCACGACTTTGGTTATTTCGATACTGATGGTGGTCGGCAATCGGCTACATGTTTCGACCGTTTATTCGGTCATCTTCAGGCCATGAATGACCGTTACTCAATAGTAAAGCTTTAGCCTTGACAGCTGCGAAAACCTCCAAACTTGAAAAATATGTTTTCATATACAGTAGTCAGTAACAAGAAGATACTGGAAAGCAGCGTAGAATTTGTCATTACAGTACATGCGCGAAACATTCATTTTACAAGCCTAAAAAATTAAATCCATCAGATACTGTTTTGTGTGTGTGTGTGTGTGTGTGTCAGGCATCCCTGATGTGTTTTCAATAATTAATAACGTATATAAGCTTATAGTCTGACAAAAATTTATTGTATAAATGTTTATAATTAAAAGAACTTAAGAGCTACAACGTTACGGCTGTCATTAAGCCATCTTCAGGCTGCAACTTAAAAGGGCTTTAATATTCAATTGGCAACGCCTTAAAATTACGAGATCTTTTACATTTCTTGATTAATATAACATGTTAGAATATAAAATGTAAAATAGCATGGAATAATAGAGACATATAAAGTGTAAATTTTGATTATGATGGAAATCTTACATGTTGGCAGTCTTGTAGAATTTGTAATTGTTGCGATTTTATTTAAGATCCACGTCACTCAGAAGATGAGAAATCTTTGTCGTGGGGCTCCTTTTATGGCGAATGTGGAGCACTTTTTATATCCTGAGTAGAAATGTAGCAGTATTTTCTCAGTAAATCTCTTGGATGAAATTATGATGCACTGTTTTTTGGTGCGAATGTGGTGCGTATATTTATCGGTGTCTTGTGTAGTTGTCATTCATGCAGGACATGGAAATATATATTTTTTTTAATTTTCTGTATAGTCACGTGGAAATTATGCTTTTGGTTTGACGCTGATCATTTCTCATATAAGGCACTCTAAGTTTTTTATAGTTACATAGAGTTTTATTTTTGGTGGTTAGAACACTGATTTTGGTCCTTCACTGTTCGGCGTAGTATGAATGCTGAGAGACTATTCTAGTGATGGTGTCACACAAAAAACATAGAATTCCACGTGACTACACAGAAAATTCAAAAAATATTTCCACATCCTGAATGAATTACAACTACACAAGAAACAAGACACCGATAAATATACGCACCACATAAGCACCAAAAATATTGCATCACAGTTTCATTTAAGAGATATCCTACGAAAATAATAATACACTTCTAATTAATACACAAAAAGTGCTCCACATTCACCATAAAAAAAGCCCCACAACAAAGACATCCCATCTTCTGAGTGAAGTTGACCTTATATAAAATCGCAACTACAAATTCTATAAGACTATTAACATACAAGATTTCTATCATAATCAAAATTTATACTTTATATGTCTCAATTTTCCCATGCTATTTTACATTTTAAATATATATTTTACAATTTATATTCTAACATGTTATATTAATCAAGAAATGTAAACGAGATCTCGTAATTTTAAGGCGCTGCCAATTGAATATTAAAGCCCTTTTAAGTTGCAGCCTGAAGATGGCTTAATGACAGCCGTAACATTGTAGCTCTTAAGTTCTTTTAATTATAAACATTTATACAATAAAGTTGTGTTAGACTACAAACTTATATACTTTATTAATCAGATGCTGTATTGCAACGTACCTTTCATACGTGCGTATTCAAAGCTCTGAAAACGCGAATGGTGTGAACATGTTTATTCCTGCAACTTCTGGTTGTATAAGGCTGGAAAAACGCACTTTTTAAGTCAATATATCCACCAACAAACGCACTTAATAAAACACATTTTCTAACAAGTATTAAAAAATTCCTACATGTTTTTGCAGCGGGGTACCATCCTCAGGGAATCAAAAAACGAAAGGAACAAAAGCCCAACACGTCAGTCTAGTTATTACACTGCCCGTACTGAAATGTTCAAAATGTTAAAATTCTAAACATATAAAAACTGATACGTACAAAAATTAAAATATTGTGATATTAAAATTATATAATGAGCAGTTCCAAGTAGAAGTCCGTAGATGTGTACGTTCTGTACGGTTATGCACACAAACATCTGCCTCGTTCTTACGTGATCCCACGGGGCCTTTTCCAGACAGAGCGTGTGATGTGTGTCGTACCGGGAGGGCCCCACCACCAGGTATGACGCACATCACACCGCCTCACATACCCTGGTCAAGTCGCAGGAACGCGATTACAATGACCAGCCAAACATTTGGTTAAGTATACCAGAAAACGAATGTTTGCCAATAAAACCGATGCCAACAGCAGTATGACAATTATACACTTGGTTCCTTGTAAAATGGCACAGAATGTCGAATACACCAGTTACGTGAACATGGCTTTAGTGTCACCGGCTATAAAACATAAGTTTCTGTGTCTCATGAAAAGTGTGTACTTCAGGGGTAGTGCACTTGAAGACATGAGCAAGAACTTCGTCTGGAGAAGTGGCGAACTGTCGATTTAGAACCGCCCAGGGCATCAATTTACGCTTATCGGCTTACTCAATGCCATGACCTCACAAAGGTTCTGCCATGCAGATTTTGTATTTATAGTTCAAGGATCCTAGAAATGTACAGGAATTACATTTGGGCAAGAGAACAGTCAAACACAACTTATATAAGTTTGTTTGACTGTATTCCTACCTAATTGTGATTTGATCAACACAACGGGGATCTCACCTCAATGTTGCACATGAGTTAATATTCACAGCCTCAAAACACCTCGAAGTTGCATACTTAACCAAAACGTCATTTCGACAACTAGGAGACTAACCACCGCAAATCTGGGTACAATGTGAGAAACTAATGGTCGCTCGCTGCCTTTTGATGGAACACGACGATCCATTACTGCTCATAACAGCCCGCCACTGAGCCCTATCTAAAATCCCCAAGGACACTTCACAATGAATGGTGGGAAGCAATTCCCAGAACTAAGCGAACGTGGCATATCCGGTAAGATAAAATGCTACGAGTAAAACAAACACACTGCAAAAATTAGTGACGCTTATTTAATTTTACATCCTTGTATCAGAAATGTCAGACATGATCGGGCGCAGCCCTCTAACACTCGTGAGTTTTTCGTGCCCGAAACCATGTATTCGTAATTGCAAATCTTGTCCTAATTTAACACTATGTTTATTTAGTATTTATCTTTCGCATTCCACACTGGCATCTTAACAAACATGGACAGACGTCAAAGCAACATTCTACAGTGATAAAACATACGATAAGTGTTGTGTGTCATACAAATCCCTCCCCCTTTCTATCAGTCACTTTACACATGGTGAAATACTCGACATTCCAGAGGCAGCGGCTGGCTTTTCAGCTGATCGCTCGCTTCTACGCGGCGGAACCAAAGCTAACTTTAGTCACGGGAGAGTGCCAAATCAAAGGAGGGAAGGCCGCTAATAGGTTTCAATTTCGTGTTACATTTTGCATACAGTGTAGCGTGCTTTATCTGCATCAAAACCAAAGACTACGCTCAACAATGTAGTAGCATGTCCGCTATCTACGACGTAACCACAAAACATAATAAATTAGTTTTCAAATCCAATATTCCACATGAAGCTCGATCTAACGACGTCGGACATGTTGGAACCAGGGATAGTGGGGGAAGCAACAGTCCATGCGTTATTTAACGACGCTACGTCAGTTCAGTGATACTACAGACAGCGAACAACATTCGTTATGAATGAAGTCAGACGCATTCCTAAGTGAATGTTGGAATATACTCCGACCGGCTTTATACTCTGCTGCTCGTGATATGTAAAAGACGATTGATTTGCACCCCTGTTTCGTATCTCCTGGTGTGTCAGTGTAACATTTCTGTGGTTTTTCCTTACTGTCTTAACGGCAAACGTTACAGACTCGGCTCCACTTCCACCATTCTCTTTAGTCATCCCATGATAAGATTTTGAGTCATAATCAGTTACAAGAAATAATCCCCGTAGAAGATAATATATAACCAAAGTGGCTGAAAAGCGTCCTGAAATCCATTCATCAGGATGATATATAGACATGAAGAAGGGCGTAGTGACCAAGTCACTGTTCTTGGGATACACTGACCCTGCAGATCGAAGCATCAAGTTCCTCGGAAACGTCTGTAGCCATTTACCAATCAAGACGGCGTCATATCCAACGAGACTTGAATCTCCACCAACAACGCTGCCAGAACCTCACATATCACAAAGACAAAATGTTCTGTTATCGATCGCACAACCCCTCTCCCTTTCAATTCCAAGGTTACTTTTAGGGTCCATAAGAAATCATACCATCAAGGAAACAACACAGTATTTAATGTGTTTGGGGATTCAGATCACATACATCACCTACAACACAAAACCGACCATGCTGTAAACGTACCTAGTGGGGCAATGTGGAAAGCTGCAGCCCCACAATCCCAGCTGCCTCTAAAAAAATATGTATCTGCACTAGGCTGTATGTTATAACTGATATACTGACAAATGCAAACCCATGTGTAACAGTATTATTACTTCAGTCTGATGTTCTAACGGTGGTGAATATTAAGACATGGTGTCCTGTGATATAATGACATGTAGCTTGTTAGGTACACTTCCATCAAACTAAATGGTGTTACAAAATGTAAGTATTATTACAATTCAGTCACTTTCTGACTGGTCTAGAAATAAATTCAGATGTCTTAGCAGGTCCGTGTTTCATCCCCGGTAGGCAGAAACAATTCACAGGTCTACTACAAATCCAACTAATGAATACTTACAAAGTTTAACAGTGAAATGAAGCTGTCCTTGTGTTTAATTAACACCCTGCCATGAAGACATATGAGGGAGTGGAAAGCTCCATGCATTCTTAACCCAGGCATTAGATAAGTGTAAATGGTCAGCTGCATGGCTCAGTCAATTGACCTCAAGGGAAAAAAGCCCTCTATACTCAATAAGTGGACCCTAGAGACGATCTAGACACTGTGCAGAAGACGGAAAATTTTCACCCTTCCCACGAATAAAAAAAAAGTTCAAATGCTTGACAAAGGCAGAAGAATTAGAAGAATCACAACCAAATTACAAAGAAACTAAATCTGGAGAATGTTACCACCATTTGGTTCAGAACCTTTCATCCACCTATCTACAAACCAACACAATCTCATTTTACCCTCCTGGGAGGTTCCTCTGGAATGAGTGTAACTAGCTATGAGATTACAGGAGTCACATACTAGAAGACCACAAATGTCATGGTCACTGTGGTGAGAACTTCCAATCTTAGTGTTCTTTGCAAATGTGGCTCTTGATATTTTCCCAATCAATACAGTTTCTGTGCATTTGTAAGTTGTACAAGGTCTTCAGATGACTGACCTATGACATCCCCCACTCACAGATACTGCACATATAGGCCAATAACAAAAGACACACAGACTGCTTTGTATATCCCATAGTGTATGTGTTATGATGGACAGCACTCTTGCTTCCTATGCAGAAGACCCAGGGTTTAAATCCTGGCAGAAAAACAAACATGCCGAGTTCTTTGTATTCCTCCATCCCACCAGGTAAGACCAGGTGAGTATCTCAAATTATGCTATAAAAGCTATTTCCATATTCTTTTCAATTCATCACTCACTAGCCATCCTATCAATGATGTTCAGTAATGTAACCATCAAAACCATTTCAGACACCTTTAAATAAGCAATAAATAAAAGATTTAATGCAAATTTCAAATTGGAGATTTATGTCCTCCTGTAGGATGGTCTGACAATGAATTACACACTCAGACCTGATGTTTTCACAGTGGAGTAATATTCTTCTGTGATATGATGCTGTGAAGTCTTGCAGATAAGTACCCAGCTTTCGAAGAACTAGCTACATGTCGTCACATTCCGGAAGGCCCTACTCTTGTCACTCATACACTGTGCATCAGACCAATATCCTTGTTATATAATTACAACTGATGCAGTTTGCTGCTGCTATTCTTCAATGTGCTAAACTCTACAAAATAACCCCTAAACTATTTACAAATTTAATACGTACATAATCGTAACACAACGTAATTATTATTTTGGCTCAAGACAGACCCATAAATATGACATCTGATTCATCTTACCTCACTGCATCTAAGAGCAGAAATAATATATCAGAATGACAATTCTCAGCTACAAGAAGTCGCGCAATAATTATGTCATGCTAAACCCGATTTAAGCATAAAAGATTCGTTCGTTCTAACGTAATCGTTGAGTAGTAGAGCATCACTACATGTGAAAAAAAATTTGTAGCACTAAATATAATAAACCAACACTTCTGATAGTAAAGCACTACACAGCACTACAATTGAACCAGGGGCTCAGAAAACTAAAACACAGAACCGTTAGGCAAATATGAAATAAAATAACATTAATGGAGTTCTATATACACGTAAAACAATGAAATTTCAAAGTACCAAATGACAGATCAAACTGGAGAAAATATTCAAATAAATGAGTCCCAAAAGGCATGTAAGGCTTACAAATTTATCAGCATAGGCATCTAAAAGCACAGTATTTAACAGAATACGTGGCCAAGTGCCTTCATGACCACATATTTCCTCAGGTCCGTTAAGGTAACGTTCCCTATGCAGGTTACATTGCACTAATGGCACAGCTGTTCTGGTATCTGCGTTAACTATCGCAATTTTGAGACAGGCTGTACATAATAGCGTGCGGCCCCTAGGCAGTCACACTAAAGAATTTCAGTTCGTTACTTACAATAGTTAGAACCGAAGTTTCAAAACTTCGAACGATGTCACTTTACGCACACATACTGGCATTAATCGGGACACCGAATGAAGTTTTTCTGCTTCGAAATTCCTTCGCCAGATTGCACTGATGTTAACATACCGATGGGCGTATTCATACAATCGGGAACCCAGTGTCTGAACTCTAAACCATGGTCTGAGCACAGCCTATTCCGTACTGACCTAGACATGAGCGCCAATTTCAAATTTGCAGCCACTCCCCAATCTCTCAATACCCGCCGTTTATTAGCACTGAAAAATCCTCATTAATTGGATATAGTTTAAAAATAAACACACACACATACATAGGTATATAAGTTGTTAATCAGTATGGATTTGTTATCTAAACATAACACTGTACTTTCATTTATTTACTTTTCTACAACGTGTTTTGGCCGTTGCATTCGACTATCATCAAGTAGAAACACAAGTACGTAATCGAAAAAGTATCCTATGAATGAGGTCTCTCCATCACAATTAACGTGATAAATTACGTAAATTAGCTACTACTCCAAATAAAGAAATTAAACACATAATATAGTAATAGAACTGCGCTCATGTGGGATATTCTGCAGCCAGTAGTGGTAATTTCTTACCTTCAGCGAGTAGTAGCAACCCAGAAGAACGCAGTTTCCATCTACTTTGTGGCGGAAGCCTGAAATAACTCACATATTGTAGTAGTAAAATTTTTTAAATTAAAATCCATAGCATAGTTTTTGAATTACGTACTTGTGTTTCCAGCTGATTATGGTCGAATACAACAACCGAAACATGTTGTGGTAAAGTAAATAAATTAACATCACAATGTTCAAGTGTTGTGTTTGTTTGGATAATAAATCGGTATTGATAACTAACACAACGGGATGATGCTCATTCCAGCATTTTACCTAGCGTCCATTAGTTCATATCCTTGCTCATCCTCTCCAGTCCTACCCACATTTCAGCTAGGCACACTAACGGTAAATTAGCCAATATTATTTTAAAGCATTAATTAAGACAGTTATCTTGTCTGCATCTTGTAAATGATCCAAACGAACAAATCGCTCGTAGTATTATGACCGCGGTCTTGTAGAATTGTAATGCTGTATAGTTTGGTAGATGTTACCGACGTTTTAGAGAAACCTACTGTTTCCGTTTTCAGTGTAGAAAATTCCGCAGCCTCACATCCGTGAATTAATTTAATTCTTACACTCGCCGCCGTGAGAACCTGACATAACCTAACCAAATAATTCCGTATTTGACGCCATGGATAAAAGACAAACAAGATCAGTGGATGTTAAGTATGTTGTATGCATCAAACATTTTAGACAAAATAATAACTGATGAGCGTAAAGACATTATTTATACATATTCATTTCGGATTGTTAGGCGCATGCGAAATATCACGTTTCAGCCGCGCTGTATAATAGACTTTACTGCGTAATGTAACACCGTATCGTGACAGTGTGAACGGGGCTCGTGACCGTGTAACGTATCAAAAGTTGGTTACGCGGTCACGTTACGGGCTTGTTCTGTGCGCTGTCGGTATTTGGCTGTCACATCAAAGGGATGATACGGTTACGGCCTGAGCAAGTGTGGACGTGCAGCGTGACACGTCACCACCGTCCGCTCCTCTGCCCTTCTTTTCACTCCTGATGCTTCAGTCTAAGAGTGGTGTGAGTCTGTAGTGCTGTGCGGTTTGTTGAGCGTTTTGGTAATTGTGAAATGGAGTGGACTGAGGAAAGGGCCATAGCATTAATCGAACTTTATAAATGGAAATAAATAATATGGAACCCAAAGCACCCAATGCATTTTAACAAAATTAGAAAGCAATATGCATGGGGGGAACTGGGAAAAGAAATGAACAGACCCGTCGATGAGTGCAAAAAGAAAATGGAGAACTCATTGTCATCTATCCGACGGGAAAAAAATGAAGATGAGGAAAAGCAGTGTAACAGGAAAAGGTGAGTACTTCTAATTGAACTATTTATGTACATTGGCAATGCCTATATTTTATCGTAACATGAATGAACTGCATTCTACACGCTGTTAGGCACACTCATTACATGTGAGTGAAAAACAATCAGGTAAATGAAGGTCTCAGCACATATTTTAAAGAAAAGGCTTTTTTATCCACTGATTTTTACAAATATTTATTTCTTTTTGGAACGTAGGCTTCATGTAATGACATGACCATACAAAATAAGTTTACTAACTAATAAGTTTACTAATTAATACTTTACTTTTCTTTACAGCAAGAGATGAAGTGTATAAATGCTCGTGGTTTGCATATGAAAACCTGGGATTTATAGTGGACAAAACGAAACCGCGGCAGACACTGAACACGGTAAGTAAAACTCATCACAAATTTCAGTGTTTGTGAAAATGTTAAATAAATTTCAAGGCAACGAAATTTTACAAAAATGTGCCACCTTTAAGCGCAGTCATTTTGCCACTCTACTCTTCCTCCACTCAGGAAATAAGCTGCTAATTCCTCTCCTATTTCTTTCGCCTTCAAAGGTGGTTTACGTGCAGTCTTTTTAATAGGAAATAAAGTCGTCATATTTTCAGTACTCATGGCTCTCCAGTTGCCTTCTATCACTCGACCGTTTTCTTCATAATCAAACGTACCTGGCGGAGTATAAATTGCTGCCGAATCAGGGCTTCTTCTTAAGAAACTGTGTAAGCAAGCAATGGTCATTGCAACGAGTTGAGCTTTTTCTGGTTCCAAAAGCACAGGTTTACGAAGCACTCGGAACACTGATGACGAGAGGCCAAATACATTTTCTACAATTCTTCGGGCTCTGCAGATCCTGCAATTGAAAATTCGTTCTTTTGAGTCCTTTGGATTTTGTCCCGGATAAACTTTCATGAGATTCTCGCTTAAAGGAAAAGCTTCATCTCCAATAAAAAAGTATAGAACACTTTTTTTTTCTGTCCCGTTTAAAGGACCCGGCTGAGGAAGACACGAGATTTTTGTTTCTAGTTTCTTATACAGCTCAGTGTTCGTAAAAACACCGCTGTCAGAAATTCTTCCCTGACATCCTACGTCGACAAACATAAAGTTGTAATTAGCATCCACTAAAGCGAAGCGTTCAATACTGA
>Ga0123352_10003857_pt1 | contig 21863 bp, 17 predicted proteins | sample TergutLab28metaG_FD_89700 | JGI IMG/M metagenome (GOLD analysis project Ga0123352, IMG submission 89700) | Labiotermes labralis P1 segment gut microbial communities from Petit-Saut dam, French Guiana - Lab288 P1 | ecosystem: Host-associated > Arthropoda: Insects > Digestive system > Gut ...
CAACGCATCAGCTGTGCAGGTTGCAGTATTTGGAACCGCAAGAAGCCCCCACTTTTCTCAGGCCATTATCTCCGTAACCGTTCAACTTTGGATATAGGTGTTTTGGGTTATATCGGTATACCTAACATAAGGAACACTCTCCCGAAGTCTGGCACATTCCTCCTGGGACACCCTGTATATAAAACATAACACCGAGGCATGTTTGTATCTTTGCAACCTAGATTCTACTCAGATGGGTAGACCATTTAATCAAATGTGGTCACACTTTTTGTTCATGTTGTTCACAAGTGCAGATATGTTACAAAATGTTAATACTATTAACAGTGTGTGTTATTACATAATGTTACAGAATTTTCTATTTATATGTCTATGTTGACTTTGTCATTGTTACAGTTAGTAGTCACACACAATCTCACATCTTTACATTATCACAAAGTTTTGTATTGACTCCTTACAACAAACTTTCACACAAAATTTGTAGGTGCATCCACAATCTCTCTACATACCAAATGTCTGTTCCTAAATATTAATAAATATTAAATATTATGATTGCACATTTCTATTTTCCTTAATTATCCACCATGAAAATCTAAAAAAAAAAACCAGTAACTGCATAGCACAGTGATATCACAAACACTAGGTCACTGGATTATTATGCCACACTACATCAAATCTATACGTAATCATTTCTTTGGTCAATTTTTGTTCTCTCATATTTACTGAAATTGGTTCACAAATGATAGAAACTTTGCCCAAAGAAAGGTATTTTACATGAAATGTGTGTTGTTTTTCCCTGCCACTTTTACCTAAAATTTTTCCCAATCCAATACGAATTCAGTGAGATAATATCAATATTTATGTAGATCTTCATGTAGAATGTTACTTTTGTCACGTTCCAACCAAAAAATTAGTAAAAATTCTCAAATTGAAATTTTGTGAAAATCCATCCTACAGAAAATGAGTTGTGTCAAGAAGACACACACACACACACACACAGGTTGAAGCTAAAAGAAAATACAAAAAACACAAACAAGAGGGCAATCCCCAAAATTGAATTAGGACGTCCATTATTTTTACTCTTCACCAAATACGCATAATCAAATAAAGGTGGTCGATGAAATAGGCAGCGAATGACATATGCAGAGCAACACAGAACTGTATACCTAATTTTAGTACTGCACTTGTATGATATGTATGATGAACTTGGACAAGTATCATATTATTCCTCTAAAAGTTGCAAAACTGATTGTACCTTAACATCCAGTGACTGATTAGCATGTTTGCTCAGAACATTCCAGAGGTCCTTGGTTTCTGCATTGCCATATTTGTGAATATTAAGGTAATCATTGAGGCCATTCCGTAAAGTTTCTTGGTGGAGGAACTTCTCAAGCATATAGAGGATTGATGCACCCTGCAAAATATAAATATTTAATTTCAATATTTTATACCATACCACATAAATTTGGAAGGGAAAGAGAGAGAGAGAGAGAGAGACAGACAGAACTTCAATTATGCTTGACAACAGTCTCTTAGCTTCAAATTCATAATCTTTACTCCCCATCAAATACAATTAGGGTGGTCAAATGAAGGATATGATGGTGAGAACATGTAGCAGACATGGAGGCATCAGAAATGCATACAAACTTTTAGTCAGAAAATTTGAGTTGAAGAGACCACCTCAAAGAACTACAAACAGAACACAATAAAATGGGTTTCTAGGAAGTAGTATGTGAAGATACAGAGCGATTTCAATTGGCTGAGATTACTATCCAGCGATGGGCTCTTGTGTACAAAGCAATGGATCTCCAACTTCCATAAATTCATATGATTTCCTGGAACATACAGATGACTGAACTTGTCAAGATTGTATCATTTATTTTTCAGATTTGGTACCTATAAAAATGGGACACATCTAAATAATCCAAGAATCCTCAAATTCAGCTGCAAGAATCTTCACATTTTAAATTTTCTTCATATAAATAAATAAATAATATATATAATTAATAACAGACATTAAACTTAAATTTATTTTGCATTTTAGTTTCTAATTCCAGAAATACTATAAAAGAAGCACGACTTAAATATGAGAAACTGCTTCCGAGATTTAGGGTAAAACTTTTTACACGGAAAACAAAGGCTCAAGTTTTAAAAATATATTTTAAAAACATTTTATTACACACACACCTGATGGAAAAGAATAGTGGTTGAAGTTTCCTATCATGATACTCTGTATACTGTAATAAAAACTGAATATGTTAAATGATGAGTTATGTCAAAAAGTATGGAATTTTTTTAAAAAATCTTGTTTTCACTGTGAAGGATGAGATCTAATTCTACTGTCAACCTTATGTTGTATTCCATTTTCTTCAAATTATTGTATAATTGTATACATGATTATGGCTACATAGCCCAAAACACGTGGTATTAAATACTGGTAACTAAAATACTGACTTGTCTTTGTATTATTTCAGTACTGTCAAGAAGGGTTCTGCTCCACAGACAGAGTTATGAGGGTTAAATTAACTTCAGAGACAATTCCTATTACACTGCACATCCCAGAAATATGAAATTACCAATAGTTTTCACACTTGTACCCAAACTTCCAAGTCCAGCACAGGTAAATAAGGAACTGGAAGCAATCTGTTGGGTTCCAAAATGTTCCAAAACATAACAATGCCTATGTTTGAGAGCAAATCACACTTTTTCCATCAAAGCAATCAGTTTTAACGTCAGCAGTTACCTTGTTGTACGAAATTATGTCAAAAATAGACTCAATTTCTACAGGATCATGTACTGCTACTGATATAGGATGACTGCTTGCCAAGGCATCTAGGTTCAGTGCTGGGTGAGTTTTGTCCAGAATAAACTGATCCATCATCTTCCAGCTAGGCATGATATGGTCTACTCCAAGGTACTCCAGATAGCTGGCAAAGCCTTCATTCAGCCATAAATCGTTCCACCATTTCATCGTTACAAGGTTCCCAAACCACTGCCAAAAGAAACAATGTCTTGTGAAATATTTCTAATCTGTGAGTATAATGTGTCACTACCCTTGAGCTACACAAATGAAGATGTGTTGTGTCCACAGTGGTGGTGTCTCAGGTGCAGCTTTGAGGACATTATGGATGAGGATGATGTGAATCAGCCACTGGCCCCTCATGCAAAGCACTTCATTTAACTTCAGAAGTTAATGAAAACCAGAAAAGATGGGAGATAATGGTCATATTGTGGTTTCTAAAAGTGCAACAGAGGAGGCAATGCATTTAAAAGGCTTCCAGTCAGTGACACGTTGCAAATTGCATTTGGGTTACTGCAGAGCATTTTAAATGACAATTGGAATATGTCAAATTGCTACCAAATTCATCTCACCTGCCAAGTGAAAATCAGAAGCAGAATCACGTGAAGATATGCCAGGATCCACGACAGACATTTGCAAAAGACCCACGATACTATGTGATTTCTTACTTTTCTCAGAACTCTAGATCATGTTAGAATAAAAGAGATGTAATGATATCACCATTCAGTTCACTAGATACTTTGAAAGGCAGAGGCACAATTGCTGGGCTTGCTGTGAAAGTCCCAAGGAGACTACTTTGGTTGGGACAACACTGAGCAGAAGGTGAGTGTGGGTGTTATGGAGAAATAAATTCAGCCTGAAAATTATCTGTCACACAACATATTTATGTGGCAATTACTTGTTGCAATTAAATACCTGATGGGCTAACTCATGTGCCACAACAATAGCAACCCACTGGTGGCCTGCTGCTGATGTCTCATTCACATCATACATGATAGAGCTTTCTCTGTAGGTGATCAGTCCCCAGTTTTCCATTGCTCCAGCTGCAAAATCAGGAATTGCAATCAAATCTGAAACAAAAGCAATACCTCATTCTTAGAAGGATCAGTAACCATGATGTATAATTTATATGTAAATGGTGATGTACATGTAAATTGCATCCTAAACATATGGAAACTATAAGATGATAGGTTCAAAATGACGATAAAATCTACACTAAAGATAAGGATTTTGTTGAAACTGAGTAGTACGCAATGAGTTCTGTAATTGAACTCCTGCTTACAAGGTACATGAACTTATTCTCTATCACAAAATAAGTGTACAGTACAGTAGAGGTAAAGCTGTCCCTGTGCATGCAATTAAGGGACTGAGGTGAATGAGGTGTAGCTCCATGGATTTTTACTGGCACCTGATGAAGGTGGTCAGCTTCATGTCCCAACTACTCTTTCCTGGGAAAAGAACTCACATTGTCCACTAAACAGAGACTCTGTAAGCCCCAGAGTTGGTCAGGATGACTTGAAGAAGAAAAAATTCTCTTGCCCCTGGCAGGAATCAAACCACAATTCCATCATCATCTAGCTCCTAGCCTAGTCACTATCCTGACTACAGTTTCCTGTCTATTATTATGGAATAAAGTTGTCAACGAATATATAGTGGAGAAAAAACAACATAGGCAATGTATAATATAACATTGTGGAATGTTTGCATAACCATTTTTACAACAAAAATGTAACAGTATGTTGTGTGTATTCAGCTACATATTACTGTCAACAATATAAAATCTTAAGTGTTGCACAAAAGTGCTATTATGGCAAATTTATGTCACCAACAACAGTAAAATGTATTGCAGTCTTCGTGTGAAGAGCCAGATGTTTTTGTTCAATTGTAACAAAATCTGGAGCTTCGTGACAAATTTTCATAGAAGTCCCCAACATCAAATTTCATGGAAATCCATCCACTGGCAGCCACCCTGATAAACAGTGAGATCGACAGACAGACAGGCAGATGGGCATTATGACGCTAATAGGTGCTTTTTGCTACTATGTGGAAGCACTGCAGAAGCATCTAAAGTGATTACAAAGCTATTATTTGTGTTCCTGATCCATAAATGTCACTTCCTTTACAAAACACACAAAAACAATTTACCTTGCTTCGGCAATGGATAAGGGATTCCAAAGAACTCATCATAATAATCCATTGCATTTGCTGCAGTTGACAATGCAAAATTGGCCTGGGATATCATGTCATTAGGAGCATACACAGAAACAGAGACTTTCTTCTGAGTCTCTCTAGTGATTCGCTTGTAGTCACAAACCACAAATGCTACCAGATATGTGCTCATGTCCACAGACTCTTGAAAGTCATCACGCAACTGTAACAATTGTAACACTTTTCATTATAAAACCGATAAAATATTACAGACAAAAATACACATCACCATACGTCAAAACAGATCTACTTGTAGTCGCATTCAAAGTCCCACAAATATATTAATTAGCTCAGTAAGTCTTCAGACTCATCACAGTTTGTTAAAATTGGATGAATTCCTTTATTCCAGTAGTTTTCATTCGGTCACACAGTGAAGCTATGAGCTAAGTACATTGCCACTTAAACATCTGTAGTTGTTTCTTCTTCTTCTTCTTCTTCTGCAAACTAATATTTAATGATAGGACCATAACTTCCCTAAAACCACAATTCCTAAATTGCATAAATGCCATTGACAGCTAGTTGAATACATTCAGGTAGGGCACTCATGAGACTGAAACCAGTCCAACTAAATACAGCTAATCATACATTATTTTCTTTCAACGATTTATTCAAGTGTCATTTTTTTCTGACATGCATCCATGCACACATAAACATAATTAAACATCAAATACAACAATATGTTCAAGTCACATGCACACAAACACACACACACACACACATAACTGTGAATTATATATGACACATACAACTGAAATCTGTTTGTGGAACTCCCTTGGCAGTGCAGAAGGTGCCACTGTACACTGAAATTGGTTAAGATAATGGTAGGCACTTGTATAGAACAGTATAGTTGACTAGATGAGTATCTAGTACAAACTATGTTATAGCATCGCTTAAAGCTGCTATACCAGGTGGTGAATCTATCCACACAGGACCCGACAGACATCAAGGCACCCCTGCTACTGGATTTCAAATCATGTAATGATGAAATCAATGCAACCCTTTGCTACCAAATGCTCCAAAATCTGTTACCAAAATCAAGAAAAAGTGTCAGGGTAACCCCACTCATAGCACCATCCTGCTGCAAAACACTGCCCATCCCTGTGTGGCCCACAGAATTCAGGACCAAGTGAGTGCCATGCTATGGGAGGTGCTCAAACATCCTATATACAGTCAAGGGTTATTGCTATATAACTTCAGTATCTTTGGACCAGTACAGACAGTCCTGAAAATCCATACATTCATATCGGATAACAATGTGTAGGAGATTGTACCACAACGGTTTAGGCAGCAAGCCAAGGAATTCTTTAGTGATGGGATAAACAAACTTGTGCATCAATAAGATTCAATTACAAATGTCTGTGCTGAATCTTCCTAATTGCTGCAATACTTTCACCCATGAGCATCCTCTAATGGGTTGCAGTTGTACATGTACATGTGTGTGATAATAAAGTGGCATAGACTTAACAATTAAATGTAAATTTTCATGTCCATAACAATCTAAAACAAAGCACTAATTGTACCAATTTAGATTCAGAAGATGGCAGGAAAACTGATAATTTTGTGTGATCAGCTGCTGTACAGTAATTGAGCCGAGTGTAACTTGGTTAAGTGGTTACCTAGTTAGTTTAAAACAGCATGTTTCAACTGTTCAGGTTGAATGGGACTGACTGAGATATAAAATGGTTATTATTAATATTAATTACTGAGAAACTGCATAAACTACAAAAAATAATTATACCTGGGGAGAAACAGCATCTTGTCAGGGAACACTTGCAATTTATATTCTTTGTCCTTTCATGCAGAAAGCAGTGCAGTTAAGGGTTTCACACCTTTCAAAAATTATTTCATACTCATTCAATAATTTACAGAGCACATAATTTTTTTTTTCTGTGGCACTGCGGCCCAATGCAGGACACAACCCCCTCATTTTTGAGGTTTCTAGATCCCACATAACACATTACAGTTGGCAGGACTTCTCTGGATGAGTGTTCAGCTCAATGCAGAGAGAACACATAAACAGATCCATGAAAGTTCTAACCCATTCACACCAAGTTACCATAGTGAACAAAATTAACAGACTTAAGTAGAGTACTGACACATTCTCTCACTCCAATTAAGCAAACAATCCAGTAAGATTATAACAAGCTAACCAGACCAGTCCCCAAGTAGAAGCCATCATCTTCTGTGTTGATGACAGGCATGTTGAAGAGAGCAATGTGAAATCTATCTCTGACTATTGACATCTTGAATCGTGCTTTGAACTGTGGCTCATCAAAGCAAGGGAAAGCTGATCTGGCATATGTTGGCTCAAAATGTGTAGTCGCTAAATATCTGCAATACAATAATGCAAATAAACAAAACAGGCATTGCATGTATACCACATTTGCTAACAGTTGCTTTCTGCAAATTTGCAAACAGGCCTAAAAACAAGTCAATATGTCACAATAGTGGACAAAAGGCTTAAGTACTTCCAGGTCAGTTGTTACATGAAACAAATCATGTGCCTCCACTATGTGCTATTCCACTGTACATAAATATGCTTACTTGGTTTCACCATCCGCTGTGTGATAACTGCTAATGTAGAAGCCTTCCAGGTCACGAGAAAGCCAAAAATGGAAACGGAGTTGCAGTGTAAATAGACCTTTCTTGTGGAACTTCTCGCTGATCTCTAGGTACATCTGCTGGGCAGCTGGATACTCTAACAACCTTGTTATATTTAATGTGTGACCTTTCCCATTCTGGACCTTCTGCAAAGCAAATATAAAATATTGTTCATCTCTTATGGTAAATTAGTTTCGGCACCTAATGTCATGTATGCCTATCATGCAGTGTGATGCTCAAAATATCAAACTTCAGGTTAAGCTGACAGGATAAAATGGCCTTCCTTATTCAGATCTCATATAAATTCTGGTCTTCTGCAGCTCCCACCATGCATTTAATTCTGGTCCCAAATGGCTAATTTTGACATGGAAGTCCACTTGAAAGAGTAGATTTCAGATGTGACTTGCAGAACATCACTCTGTGTAAAAGAGGCAGAAACATGAAGCAAAACATTCATCACTTTATATGTAAAAAATTAAAAAATATCAAGTACAAAGTTTTACCATCATGCCATAAAACATCATATTGCTGTAGTGTTTAGACATGCAGTAAATGTACCTTGCACATTCACAATGAACAAATGTGTTTCAATGATGTCTAGTGGATCTAGCAATGGCTGTCTCATGGACAAACTTCATTCACACCTGAAAGAACTTCAGTGCATTGCAACTGTGTATGTAAATCTGGCATATACTACATGATGTCAAATATGGGCAATCCAGATGCAGATGGTGGACAATGTGGAACTGGGACACATAATTCTCCCAAATATTACTTTAGTTTTCCTCTGTTAGCATGAACTAACTAACTAACTGACTTATTGACTGACTAGCAAGTCAGCTAATTAACTAACTAACCAACTAACTAACTCCAAAGAGTACAGTCCTTCTTGGGAAGCTAACAAGTTCTCAGCTAGTCATGAAATTCCCTACAGTTTATGGAACCTGAAGGTTCATTAACACATTTACAAAAGCCCACCACCTGTCAGTGTAATTTAACCAATTTTTCATACTCATTCTTTCATATTTACTGTCATTATATAATCTCTGTAATTCACAGCATCATTTAATACATTAAATAACATATACACAAGACTTAAAAAATAAGGAAAGAACTCTTATTTTTCCTTCAAAATAATCTACCTTGGCTTAACTATACTTTTTACATACTTCTAAAAGTTGCACAAAAGTCATCAAAGGCATCCAAAGAAAACAAATTTAATTTGGGAGTTATGTTCTTCTTGATGTCCTCGACATCCAGAAATCTGCTTCCTTTGAGGGCAATTTTTACTTTAGGGAATATAATAAAAGCAGGATTACACTAGGTCAGGCAAAAATTATAATATAAATATAAATAAATAAATATATATAATATAGTCATACACGTCGTTATATTTTATTAATTATATTATACACGTTGTTATATTTTATTAATTATATTAGGTTATAATTCAGCTACATGTTTCAGCCTAATTGCAGGGCCATCTTCAGGCTGATCTTTGAGTAGGTGTAGTGTACAATTGCTAATGCATTCAATCTATGAGATCTCATATTACAAAAACTGGTTAAAATAACTATGGTATGTTATATAAAAAACTTACGATTAAAATTCAAATGTGATAATTTTTTATACAAAAGGCATTACAAAGTATTAAAAAAAACAGATACAGTAAAATTGACGGGGTGGTTATGGGTCTATATAGTGGTCGGGACTCTTCCTTATTAAATATGACATTGACGTTTTTTAATACTTTTTAATGCCTATTGTACAAAAAATTATCACATTTGAATTTTGATCCTAAAGTTTTTTTTAATATACCATAATTATTTTAACCAATTTTTGTAATACGAGATCAAGGAGACTGAATGTATTAACAATTGTACACTACACCTACTCAAAGATCGACCTGAAGATGGCCCTGCAATTTGGCCGAAACATGTAGCTGAATTATAACCTAATATAATCTAATAAAATATAAAGTTGTGTATAACTATACTATATTATATATATATATATATATATATACACCACTATGTCTCAAAAGTAAGTGTACTGATTTTCCTATGTACGAATTGGCAGCGTAGCAGCTCATTGATGTATACCGGCGGATGGTAGTGACCTTGCCAGCATGTTCATACTTGTTTCAACTGGATAGGTTGAGTCAGTCGTGCGCTGCTGCTGTTTGTGTATGGTCGTGTTTTAGCACCTCATTATATATGCGATGCAGAAAAATATCGAACAACACTACGCTATCAAATTTTGTGTGAAACTCAACAAATCTGCCACAGAGACATTTGCTTCTTTAACCGAAGCTTATGGAGATGCCACTCTATCGAGAACTATGGTTTTTAAGTGGCACAAAGCTTTCAGAGACGGCCGAGAAAATGTTGAAGACGACCCTCGTTCTGGAAGATCAATCTCATCAACAAATGATCAAAATGTGGAAGTGGTGCGAGCTGTGATGGCGAAAGATCACCGATTGAGTGTCAGGATGATTGCAGAAGAAACGGGCTTGGATAAAAGCGCAGTTCATAGAATTCTAACAGACCGTTTGCACATGTGAAAAATTTGTGCAAAACTAGTGCCCAAAAATTTGTCTGTGGAGCAAAAAGTGAACTGGTTGGAAATTTGTCAGGATTTGCTGGGAAGACTCGAAATTGAGCAAAATTTTTGGGATAAAATAATAATAGGAGATGAATCATGGGTGTTCGACAATGATCCCGAGACCAAACAGCAAAGTGCGGAATGGCACATGAAAAGTTCTCCTCATTCAAAGAAAGCACGCATGAGCAGATCCTGGGTGAAAACAATGATTATTGTTTTTTTCAACAGCTGTGGCATTGTGCACAAAGAATTTGTACCTCCAGGACAGACAGTTAATCATGCCTTCTACAAAGATGTCTCGGAACGGCTTCGAAAACAGGTCCAGTGAGTCCGAACGGACATTGCAGACAACTGGGTGCTGCACCACGATAATGCGCCAGCTCACACTGCGCTTTCAATTCGAGAATTTCTGGTGAAGAAAAACATTCCCATACTTCCATATCCTCCCTATGGCCCAGATCTAGCTCCGTGCGATTTCTACCTCTTCTCCAAGTTGAAATTGAAGTTGAAGGGTCATCATTTCGGGATGATGGAAAACATACAAAAAGTTGTAACTGATGAGCTACACACACTTACAGAAAATGACTTCCGGCACTACTATGATGAGTGGAAAAAACGTTGGAACCATTGTGTAACTTCCCAAGGGTCATACTTTGAAGAAGATAACTTGTAATTTCAGGTGAGTTCAATAGACATTTAAATAAAAAATCAGTACACTTACTTTTGAGACAAAGTGGTATATATATATATATATTTATTTATTTATATTGTACTTCTAGCATTTCAACACAACGGGGATGCCTCACTTGAAAATTATGTCAGGCAAATTAGTTGGCTGGCCGTTCAGCATGCTGCAATTCACCATGAACAACTCCACCATCATGGCAGAATAACCAGGGGCATTAGGATGCAAAAGGAATGAACTGCCTTTCTCTCAAAACAGCAACATCACTCCCATCACTACTTCAGTAACCTTTCTAGTACACAGAGCTCAGTGTTCGCTGTTTTTTCTGCAGGCACAAATTGTTTGTGGATCACACCCTGTTTACTGGGTAGGAAAAAAAGTTATCAATGTTATTCTGATCCACAACATTTGAAACAAAACTTTTTGATCCTTGCTGATGATGCTGTTCTCTATTCTGTGCTCCTTTTGCTAATATGTGAGGCTGTGTGGTACAAACTCCATGCAGATCTTCCTCTCTTCCAATCATGAAGAATCTGACAATCATATTCCAGTTTATGTGCAGTTCATTCTCCAACAATTTTAGTGGCACTGGAAGGTCTGCAGCCATCAGTTCACGAAATTCTCTAGCTACTTCTGGTTCCAAGCAGTTGACAGCTACCCTCTTGGGTCACATCTCTCCCTGAGTCTTCTAATCATTTTCGGGTATGCAGAGGAAATACAGCTTCAGTTTTATAACATTTCAAGCACTTGTGGGTTTCTGCAGCCATTTTCTCAAGTTTGAAAATAAAACTTGATATCTACTGACCGCTACACAACAGACAGAAATGTAACTTATGCATGGAGCTGCTGTGGATGAACAGGTGGTGCTAGAATTTCCAGTCATTAATAACATCAACCATCAGAAGTGGGCTACATATTATTTAGGCACTGAATCACACATGCACGATAGCATCAATCCTACAACTTCACTATATGACCCTGTTATGAACATACATGAATCAGTGCTTACCTTTTCTGTTATTGTCAAATTTTTACTGTGGAAGACAATAAAATTGGTCTCCTTGTCTACACGAAATTCTATCGCCACCTGACCTGAAATACAAAGAGATTTCAGTACATTGAAACATGCCATTAATATAAATGAATTAATGTCATAACCTTTATCATCCAGAAAAATGGCGTTTAAAACACCTGGTACTAATGGCTGGCAGTCAGATTCTGGCTTGAAAATAGCAGTACTGAAGAAATATAACACACCTTTAACTCAAATGTGCATATGCGGTGTTACAACAGTGCAATACACATCCCCAGAATGTTATAAAATATGATCCACTCAAGGCTTCACTCAAATAAAATTCATGCACTTCAGGAAATGTGCTCAGGTTACTCAAAAGTATGGCTATGGAGTCTCAAAGATGAGCTAAGTTTACCTCATCTGAGCTGATCAAAAGTCCTTGAGTACCCATAAAACAGAAATATATTTCTCTTACTAAACCTACCTATCCAATTACCTACCCCCATGAAGTCCCAAGTGCAACCATGGGTATATCAAATGGATTTTTAATCCATACTTCACATTTAAATAATGACAATGATCAAAATCACAGACTTCATCAGAGTAAAATATTTTCTCAGATGAATAACCTCCAGTTTTCACAAGTCTACAGAAAAAAATTATTTTTCCAGAATATAACTCTGGCATACCTGTGACAGCCCTAATCTAGTTGGTTCCAAATGACTAATAGCTTTCTCATGGATAAAAATAATTGTCATTGTCAAGATAACAGGGGAAAGATATGGTCTGAAGCAAAAATTGTAACAGTATCTCTAATCATGTCCCTGAGACCATGAAAATACAATGCTAACTTGCTTAAAGGATTCAGCCCACATGTCCTTCCTAACAGCACTGGAACATGAAATGGGTGCTCAACCACATGTTATGAGTCAAAGACAGTGGATTGATAATGCATGTGAGAACTGTATTCTGCTGAATAAAGAGTATCCATCTGCAATACCATTCCAAAGTATGCATCATGGGTGACATGTCACTGAAAGTTTTTTTGTGGTCATACATTTATTATGGTATACTCTAAATTTAAAAAGACAATAAAACAAAAAGGTACACAAAAGGTAAACAAATACATGAATTATTTGTTTAAACACTCCAACATGTTTTAGCCTATCGGCCATTATCATGGATTCCATTTAATACAATAAGGCAGTACATTAAACCAGCAGGACATTTCATATGTTACACTTACCATTTTCACCTTTTTCTCTTATTGTTGGCAGGGTACGTAATTGTTTGAGTACTGTTTTACTGTATCAAACAGTATCCCTGAAGATGGCTGATGAGTCAAAACAAGCTGGAATTTTTAAATAAATAATGCATGTATTTGTATAAAAAATTGGTTGTATTCTCTTGGTAAAAAAAAAAGCCAACAGTGTCATGTAAAGTGAACTAAACAGCATAGTGAAAAAATCTTAAATGACAGCTTCAGTTCTGGACAGAAAGAAAACTTAAAAAAGTCATAATGTCAGAGAAATTGTATCATACTGCTGCATGAACACAAACATGCTCCAGAATATCTTTTCATCATGCAGCTGTTCAACCTGGAGTGTCAAAATCCTCTACACACAGGGCAACAAAACTTTCAAGGCTATACCCACATAAAATAACAGATAAACAATAACTCTTTCTTGCAAACAGGGAAGCAAGAAGCACATAGTGCAAGTGGTTTCAAGACTCAACAGCCTATGGATTTCTTGATAAAGAGAGATTTTTTTTTGGATGAGGAATGGTTCACACTAAATGGGAATGTAAATGGCCAGCATAACAAATACTGGTGTTCCAAAATTCTCCATGCAGTACACGATGTACCTTTGCATGTTCTTAAAGTTAGTCTGGTGTGCAATGAGTGAATGTAAAATTATAAACCAAATGTTTTTCAAGGAAACAATAAATTCCTATCACTACATTCAGTTAATTCTAACACCATTCTTTAGAGAAGTAACACAGGAACAAAGAGAAGTAAGTTTACTTCATGCAGAATTTTGCCATGGCCCAAACATAACACTTCTTAATAGGTATTGGGCAAATCGTCGCTTCCTTGATCTCTATATTTTAATTCATTATATTATGCCTACTAGTAATATTATTATTTTTGGGGGACACTAAAAGTTTATGCGAACAATTCACATTCTACACAAAAATTTACAGATACTGTTCTGAAGGAAACTGCTAACATTTCAGCAAAAAGGCTAATGTGTCAAGAGGTATTTTCTGAAGGTGTAGATCGTGTTTAAAAGTATCAGGTCAACACATCCAATGCTCTTCCATGAAACAAAGTATGACGAAAAGCTGGGACAAGCACACTCTAAATTCTCAGTGGATGTAGGCTTCCTCTAAGATAAAACTTAACATGACTGCTGCTGGGCTCAGGAAAATAATTCAAGGTATATACACTATAGTAAACATAAACAAACATGTCATATTGTCTCCACACAAAATACTTGCCTCATTTAACAAACAGCTTCATGAAAATTACGTTTCACTTTGTAGTTCGGTTACACCTTAAACTAGAGCTGCTGATGATTTGGGAAAATTAAAAATAATCAGTTAGCTCAATATAAACTATATTATTGCCATTACTTCGTAATATTATGACAAAGAAATTACCTTTCACTTCCAGTGTTGTCAGATTTGGGTGAACTCTAAGGGTGTATCGCAAAGGTCGAACAAATGTGGGAAGTCTAACATTGTTCCATGGAAATACCTCACCATTAGTTGCAAGTGGTACTGAAGGACCTGTGGAGTTTGACAGTACCTCATCTCCCAGGTGATCCGGTTTCTCTCCTGCGCAAGGGCACTCTGTAAGATCAAATACAATAATGCCACACTTTCTTAAATGAATTTTCCTCATGGGTCTTCAAAATTATAGCTGTTCAAATATAATTACCATTTTGGGGTCCCGCATATGCAATGATAAGCGATATGAAAAACAGCGATGCAAACACCAACGTTGCAATGAACATTGCCCTCTTCTGAGAGCACACAGCAACCCCATTGTGTTCATACAGGCTACGTTTGTTGATGCCAGTCTGACTATCACCTGCAATAAATCAGTATTAATTAGGCCAGTTCGCCAGTGAGTTCTTTAGGAACATCCTTTTAAAACCACGGCATCTGCGATTTCCGTCTTATGTATGAAACTTGTTGGTAGGATTCCTCTTCCGCCTACCTGTCAAGAAAGCAACATCATCCACGTCTTGATCACTCATTACTATATCTCGCCTTCTCCAAACAACAGCTTCGATGTCTCGTGCGCTGGATACTATCGAGATTTTAATAAGTGGATCTCTTTTCACACTAGCCACTCTACTGATTTCAATACAAATAAAAACCCAATTAACGTACCGGTAAATAATACACTCAGAAACACCGGCTGGGAAGACGCTTAAGAATTATCGCACAGTACATATTTTTTCACCCGTATACTAATGGACGAATTCACTTGCCTTATGTTACAATAAGCTTGAAGTATACTTCATGGTTGGTTGGTACGGAAAAAAGGCTGTAGACGGATTTATGCCACGTAATATAGTTTAGCACTTGCTCACCCTCAACGCTCTTGACATTTTCATTAACAGACGACGGCGGATTCGTAAATACGATTCTGTTGCCCTCTGCCTGAATAAAATAGAACGACGCTCGAAGAAGACGCGCGTGAGGCGCATGTGTCATAACCCAAATATGGCGAAACGCATTTCCTGTCAGTGATAGCGGAAATGTGGACGGGGAGACAGAGGGTGTGAAGCTATATTTTTTAGACTGGTCATATACAGAAAGGTTTTCATTAGTTATTTCAATTTAGTTACGAATGTTATCATTAAAGTGCAGGGTCTGACAAAAATAGTGAACTAATTATTAATACGAATAACATTTTACTGAGAGTAATTGATGACTATTTCAGCAAGTCACTATTTACTACTGTGCTTGAGTTTGTTCTACATTGTTCCACTTTTTGTCTACAAGGTCTATTAGGTGGCCACCACCCTCGTGAATGCACAAGTGCACATGAGTTAAGAAGCTGAGCATACCTTCTCGAAGTGTTTCTTCCGAAATGTTGATAATTTCGTCTCGTATGGCTTGTTTGAGTGCATTTAAGTCTACAGGGCGTTTACTGCACGCCTAATTTTGAAATAACCGCACAGAAAAAAAATCAAGTGCTGTTAGGTCCGGCGAACGAGTAGGCACATCGCCGAAACGAGATATCACCCGCTGCGGAAACAAAAGGCGAAGCGCAGCCATGCTAATCACTGCTCTGTGGGCCGTAGCACCATCTTGTTGAAACCACAAGTTATGGTTTGGTGGAAGTTTTGGGGCTAGAAATTCATTGATCATCCACGTGTAGCGTTGCGATGTGACTGTGATGGTTTGTCCGTCTTGATCCTCAAAGAAGGAGGGTGCAGTGACTCCTCTGGTCCAAACAGCACACCAAACAGTACCTTTTGTGTCACAAAGGGGACTTGCTGACGTTCGTGAGGATTTGCAGCTGACCAGTATCGAAAGTTATACTTATTAACTGTGCCATGCAAATGACAAAGTGCCTCTTCGCTCATCAGAAGGTTGATCGGCAGGTCTGGATTTTCAGTCAATATTCCCTGAAAAGATGACAAAACTAAGCGTACCTCTTTGTCCCGATCACTCCAAGAATGCACAACTGGCAATTTGTATGGGTAAAGATTCAGGTTACTATGCAGGATGAGCCAAACACTCCTGCCAGACATGCCTGACGCTTGTGCGTTCTTACTTGCAGATCGCCTCGTACTGCGGCTGACGGACGCCAACACTCGGGCAATGTTCTGAAGACGGCCGAACAAGTGGCTTTCTACATGCGACAGAGCCTTCTTCACGACACTGCCTTACCCATTGACGGATTGCATTTGGATAGGGGCTTAATGTCGATTCATTTCATGGCGAAATCCACGCCTCGTCTTTATAACGGACCCCGTCAGAATATACAGTTCCACAGCACACACACGTTCTGTAAATCCCCAGCGTTCCATGTCGAATAATTTCGAAGGTCGCTGCTTTAGTTTAAACAACTGTGCGCCATAATGCCCTAGGGGAGAAACGCGTAATTCAAGTTTCAAAATACTTCACTATTTCTGCCGGACACTGTATGATATCCGTTATTTTATACAACAACGGAAAGGTGCTGTTAAATTTATAATGTGAGACCATTCAACGGCTTACTTGTATAGTTAGTCGCTGAAATTGTGAACTGTACCAACTGTTGACAATGGTGTCATATGTGAAACATCACCGACATGATTTTGAACTATTTCCACCGTCACAGCATATAATCCCGGTTAATGTATAGAAAGTTGTATTGATTCAACTGTTGACCTAGAATAGGTGTGAAATTATTCAATTGATAAGTTACCGTTAAAGTGTGAAGCTCATTATTTCATGCAATAGCTACCTAGTTACGTCATAAATTGACGGTAAGTTCATAAATAAGGGTCAATTCAGCACTTGAACGCCCAACATCGAATATAAATTTATACCATCTAGCAGGACTCCCTGACAAAATCTGTGGTATTGAGAGCTGGTGACATTAAAGGAGCAGAAGGAATTGCATTCAAACTTCCGGATATTTTCTTGCGCTTTGAGGCACTTTATGTTCTGCAGTCAGATAATTACCGTGAGTTCTGCAACAAAGACATGAAAGATTTTAAGACTCTATGGCCAGAACTAAAGACTGCACATGGCAAGTTCAGGCACAGAGAGAACATATGAAGTGTCGAACTAGCTAATTAGGACAATGAGAACTTGATAAAAAAAAACCTAGGTGCAGGACAATAGTAATAGCAACTGCGGCGGAAGCCTGGAAGTTGTTCAATTAGTGAAAAAGCGCGCTTACCCAAGTGTCAACATTTCCATTTATAAAGCAACTTTCGGGACTGTACTAAGGGTTGGCACTGCAACGACTACTTTGTCTAAAGATTTGGTAGGTATGATAATTGGCCAAGAGAACTTAAAATACTTTGGAGATGATGGGCTCATTAAACACGTCTATGTAGACAATATGAGGATCCTCTCCCCCCACCCTCCCCAGCCGCTTTTCTGTCACTTGTTATGTCTGTGCAATGAAGTGCACAAATAATGTGTATGTTCAAAAGAAGCTCTTCACAATTCATGTGTAAAACAATGTCTAAATCAGGAGTTCTTAACCCTTTGCCGCCTGGGACTCACATTATGTTTATGAGTAAGCTTCGCGTTCTATTGTTTAGCTTTATATGAATGAAAAATCTTTACCTTCCATCTACTTTCCTTTACTATGTCATAAAATCCGCAGCATGTTGCAAACGTTGCTGGTACACCATCATTGCAAAATTGAAAACTTATACCATGTTAGAAATCCACTGAACGACAAGCTGTCTTCTTTTCAAGGCAATAACCTCCCTGACGCAGTGACAGTCTATGGCCGGTAAACTATTTTTGGTATACACTGTCACCTGGTACACCCATCTGCAAGTAAGTGTCTTGCTATACAAGACACAATAGCAGTAGGATTTCCAATAATTCGAGTTGTTGACAAATCCATACGGACCGTTCCTAAACATTGACAACTGTCTCTGTAGTCGTACGGTGAAAACTTCTGACGCGCGCTTATTCCGGGTAAAGAATTTTCTACACAAAGTAAAAGAGACAATTTTCACCATTTCACCGTGCATTTTGATATATATTCACTTCATTATAACCAACTTATGCACTTATATATTCTTTTTAAATTATGTTAATATTTTAAAACATTAAAATATAACACACTAAAACCTTGATCACTCCTACATGTTTCGGTTATCACATATAACCATCCTCAGGGAGTTCCCCATACATACTAAAGTTACTATATTTATTGCCCTTATGGTATGTTGGAAGCATGTCTTAGTATGTGTATGATGGATCTGGATTATCTGCTGTGTGTATGTCAGTGTTCTCCTTCTGCCTCTGTGTTTGTCGTATTCAAGGAACAACCCCAATAACCCTGCGCAGTATGTATAAAAATCTATACATTTAATACAGTTCAATACATTTTAATGTTGTTTCTGTGGATATAAACACAAATAATTACAAATCATAAATCACCTTCTGCCTCTGTGCTTGTGCTCACAAACACAGTGGCAGAAGGAGAACACTGACATACACACAGCAGACAATCCAGATCCATCATACACATACTAAGACATGCTTCCAACATACCATAAGGGCAATAAATATAGTAACTTTAGTATGTACGGGGAACTCCCTGAGGATGGTTATATGTGATAACCGAAACACGTAGGAGTGATCAAGGTTTTAGTGTGTTATATTTTAATGTTTTAAAATATTAACACAATTTAAAAGAACATATACGTGCATAAGTTGGTTATAATAAAGTGAATAAAAGAGACAAATTAAACCTTCATGCACTTCGCTCCAACCGTTCGCAGTAGAATTTAATAAATTTTTATTACAAAACTTGGGGTCTTTACGATATACGTCGACAAATTGTTTACTTTTAGTTCAAATTGTAGAAAGTACTAACCGCTGTGCTAATATGTGTATATTTAATTGATACATTCAACTGTGCTATTTTCAGATATAATCCTAAATCCTATTTACACAGCTACTTTATTGATGTGTCAATATATAAGCTGCATAAAGGTGATTTACGATTTGTAATTATTTGTGTTTATATCCACAGACACAACATTAAAATGTATTGAACTGTATTAAATGTATAGATTTTTATACATGCTGCGCAGAGTTATTGGGGTTGTCCCTTGAATACGAAGAGAGAAACGAATGTTGACCCGCTAAGAATGTTCCACAGCATACAACTACAAGTGGTCACCATGCGGAAATAGGATTTACTGAAACGTCTTGAAATGCCTATATCGAAACCTGCTGCAGCCAAAATTGTGGTGACCGTTGTAGGTGACACGCATTTTTTGATACACAAGGTTATTTTCTATATGGTTTGAATATGAAGAAATAAAGCGGAATGCCTGAAAGCCTGTGCAAACTACGCCTATTTGTTTTGCGCTTCACAAATAAAAGTTTTGTTTTTCGCAGTCTCTGCGCAACCTACAATAAATATTGCTCCAAGTATGCCCGCCCCCCCTCGGCCAATCACTTGCCTGCACTCACCCACTCATCTGTAAATGTGCAAACGTCATTGTAACAAACACGATAATCTAATAGCAATCGCACCAGGGTTTTCATTTCGGTTTACAGGAAATCAATACGTGCCCTATTAATTAGATAATACAATATAGTCTAACACAACTTTTTTTTGTAATATCTTACGAATTTACAGCTCTCAGCTACTTGTTTAGGCTTTTTAGAGCCGTCTTCAGGCTGAACTTAAAAGGGTATTATTTATATATATGTATGTATGTATATTGCGATGCCGTAAAAGACGAGATCTCGTTTATATTAATTTATAAATTATCAATAAGAAGTTGTTAAATATGTAATTACAATGCCAATATACGATGTATATTTCAATCAGAGATGTCTTCCCAACAACGTAATTCGTAACTTCGCTAAAATGAAGATACCAAACAACTATCCAGCCTCTAAATTCACACAACACATAGCATCGACCACTAGAAACATTTTTAACCACTTCTTATTGATAATTTATAAATTAATGTAAACGAGAGCTCTTCTTTTACGGCATCGCTATATATATATATATATATATATATATATAAACAAACATATATTCCTAAGTTCAGCCTGAAGAGTGCTCTAAAAAGCTGTAAATTCATAAAATATTCAATAAAACTTCTGTTAGTCTATACTTCAATATATTATTTAATTAACAGAGAAACACACAACTGGGATGCCTTGAATTAAAATTGTAAATACGTGCCCCTTTTCCTGTGCCTGCATTAGGCTTTTCAGCTGCATGTGGTGCACGTTGGCGTGGAAGATGTGACTGTAAAATTACTACTTGCATAAAACAACCTTCTTTTTCCGGAACCAAACTTAACAATCTCTATCTAGTAACGTTAAATTTGCTGGTTTCAATAAATAAACAAATCATTTTTTTTTCGGTAAGGAATTGTTTTCGTCTTTCCCAAACGCAAAGCAATAAAACCACTTTTTGTCTCCTGCGGTGACTTCCTAATCTACACGTGTTTGTAGGAAACCTCCGTAAATGGAATCTCGTCTCTTCCAGCCACAAAGTTATAACGCGTTGTATAGTGGTGACAAGGGCTCATTTTGAAAACGTTTATATTTTCATGTATTGACAAAAATAATGGGATTTTTTTTTAAATCTTTCTCCGTGCATATTGTACAAATTTACATTTATTTGAATTACCAACACATGCACACTGTTATTAAAACGTTATAAAACCTCGCTTGGTTAAAAACATTTTTAAAAGTCATACATAATTCTCCGACATGTTTCGGTTGTTTCTTCCAACCATCATCAGGGAGCTGCGTAGTTTGACAAAAGTTACTCTTGTGATATATGTTTATGATGTGAATGGTATGATGGCAGCATGTCGTTTATTGTATACGATGATTTTGGATATGGTGTTGCCCATCTTCCTCGTGTCCTTCGTTAGCTGCAAGTGTGATGCCTAGAAGCATCACACTTGCAGCTAACGAAGGACACGGGGAAGACGGACAACACCATATCCAAAATCATCGTATACATTAAACGGTAAGATAAAATACAGATTCTTCCATCAAGCTTTTCACATTGATTACAACGCAAAATCACATGACGTTAAGGTTTTTTTACCTGTATTGGACTGACATTAACTTCTTTGTTATACTGAATTGCAGACATGCTGCCATCATACCATTCACATCATAAACATATATCACAAGAGTAACTTTAGTCAAACTACGCAGCTCCCTGATGATGGTTGGAAGAAACAACCGAAACATGTCGGAGA
>Ga0123352_10003858_pt1 | contig 21862 bp, 18 predicted proteins | sample TergutLab28metaG_FD_89700 | JGI IMG/M metagenome (GOLD analysis project Ga0123352, IMG submission 89700) | Labiotermes labralis P1 segment gut microbial communities from Petit-Saut dam, French Guiana - Lab288 P1 | ecosystem: Host-associated > Arthropoda: Insects > Digestive system > Gut ...
AAAGAAGCAGTATTTCTGGGCTTCTTTCTTGGACCCAGAGGTTATTAAGATTTTAAGTCTGGGGGCCACGGCTCCCATGATCGGGGTGGGAGAGGAAACCTCGGCTCGCATTTTATGTGAGTACGAGGCTCTGGCCTCACTCCGGGGTGGGAGAGGAAACCTCGGTTCACATTTTATGTGAGTGTGAGGCTCTGGCCTCACTCAGGCATGCTTACCTGGGCTCCTTCTTTTTGGAGCCCGAGGACATCAGAAATCTAGGCTTGGGGGCCATCTGGAGCTACAACAAGGCTGCGGGGCCCCCATGTTTCGATATGGGGCACAAAGGGCCGGTCATAAAAGGCCTAGGTGCGTCGGGGCTGGGAGGCCCCGAACCCAAATGCTAATCTATCTATCTATTTCTGGCCTATGTTAACAAGCCCAAATCACTTATCATTGCCAAAGCTTATTGCCTGTGTCACTACATATATCAGGCATGCACCCAGAATTTTTCATTTGGGAGGAAGGGAGGGGCTGACTCTGAGGCTATATGTTATCTATGTTTGATTTTAAAAATTATGTTATAAAAATCATGTCATAACTATAAGATAACAACGTTTGCAACTGCACTTATATATATATATATATATATATATGTGTGTGTGTGTGTGTGTGTGTGTGTGTGGCAACAGATTACATTATTTTGGCTGAAGGGTGAATCACAACATTTTATATCATCATGTCTGCAAAATCTGTGTTGTTTAATTTAGATTTGGGGTGACTGCAGCTTAGCTGCCCTGCTTGGGGTGTGGGCCTGACTTACTTCAAGTAAATGGAATGGATAAATAACTGGAGGGAAGATAGGGGTATATGACAAGGGGGAAGCGTAACAGCTCAAGAGAAGTGTGGAGGGTGCCAATCTATGTGATATTGTTTTTTTCTTCCAAAGTTTTCAGTATAGTTAAATTGCAAGTTGTTATCAATTATTCCTATATTCTGTGCAACACTGCTTCAGTTTGCAAGTTTCATATACAAATATAAGCCTTTGACCATAGAATTTAAATTCTTGCCTTTAAAACTATTATTCTAATATTGACTTTTGACAGTTGTGGCTAGAGAAATGAGTTTTCTACTTATGCCTTATGACCAGACCTATTAACTTAGAGCATCACTGTGCAGGAATATTGATTTGAATAACAGACCTGGTGATATTGAATTAAGACACTGGATTCTCATTTAGAGGGTTTTTAATTCAATCTGCAGTCAGATCTGTGTGTTAGTTGTTCTGCTACTGGACTGAAACCTTTATCTCTACCAAAGATAAAGCTAAAGAAATAGGATGAATAGCAGTACACATGGTGTTCAGCCAACAAATCTTATGTGAAGGATAGCAAGACTTCATGAAGTTGTAATATATGGGTGCATTTCTGTAGTAAAAGTTTCATTACTGTCATAGGATCACTAGAAGCAAACGTTTCGTAGAATTCTGCCAGTATTCTATGTGCTTGTGTTAGCATACAGGAAAACAAGATTTGAGGAAAACTGGTTTGCTATTGTTTGAAATTAAATGGAAATTATTAGCCATTGATTAGTGGCTTCAGATAACCACTGACAGTATTAATGATGCTGTTACCTCCATTTCCATTGGCTGCTTCATATTCTTTCATTAATAAGTCACATTGTGTAGAATCGCCAACTTTCACTGTTGCTGTAAAACAGAGTTTCTCTTTGAGACAAAATGTGTCACATCCATTTGCAAGTGATCTATCACCATTCTTCACATAATATCTGGAACAGAGAGAAGTTGTTTTGCTCTTTGCTTGCATACTGTCTCAGCAATGTAGTATGTTCCGTAATGGACAAGTTTACTGCAGTTATTAAGGAGCTTGTAAAAGTAGTAAAACATGGTTTTGGTTATTGTAGCTGAATATATTTGAATACAGAATTGAATCTAAGAAGTGGGTGACATGCATACACAAATACTTCTATTTAAAGTTATGTAATAGAACCAACAAATGCCCATATATGAAATATATAAGTAGAACCACTCAATGTGAAAACGTTGAGTGGTTCTACTTATATAATTTGGCAGTTTGTTGTATTCTTTGTAAAGCTACCCTGATGATGATTGCAGATGTGATAAAATATATTTTATATATGTGCATTTGTTGGTTTTTATTACTGTAATGTATGGATGTGAAACATATTTAGTACAAATATTTCTTTTTTTTAAATGCATTTCATTGACCAAATTTTTCAGACCAAGACAAATTTATGAAACAATTACGAAGTCTTCTGTGTAAATTATTTGCCATCAAGTAACACCCAATTCCAAATAATTAAGATAAGCCTCTGTCTGGCCATTGATGAATAGTTTCCAAGCATATGTAATCATTAAATAGAGCACATGTTCATGATATGAACACAGAAACCAGAGAGTTAACAATTCTGACATACTGTTTGTATCGATAACTTTACTTATATTGTGTTCCACTGGCATGTCTTCCCACTGGTAAAAGCTACCCCTATGCATTCCATGAAGGCAAATGAGGGAGTGGAGGTACAATTGCTATTATTTTTAACATCAGCAGCAGATAGTGGTGACTGATCAGATTCACACACTGGCCACTTTAATACTGGTGAAAGAACCACCAATATCTGTTGAGTTTGTGGCTGGGTGGGTCCCAGAGCCAGACTGGACGTTTTGGAGAAGAGATATGTCTTTTGCCCGTGCCAGAAATCAAGTCAAAATTCCTCGAACCTACCCTGCTCTGTTGATGAGCTACTGCTGATCCTCAAACAACCATAACTGTCTTCCTGCATAAGTATCCTAACTATAATGTATTTAAGATTCATTGCATTTTCATATACTTACTCAGGGTGGTGCAGAAAGTACCAACAGAAATTCTTATCTTCATTTCAGTGTTATCATTGATGACAATCATAGATTTAACGCCACCCCCCCCCCTCCCCCCCAATCGACATCAGATTTTCCTCAGTGTGCAATGCTTCAAGGCATCCTAAGAATCCGTTGTCTTTGTTTACCATCATTGAACTTGTAATGTTACTGAAGTACCGTGTACTGGAATATTGTGTTCTATAAACCGTCCAGAACACCCACACAATTTACATATTTGATTTTCCCATTGTTAACAAACTGTATATAAACCTACTACTTGAGATGATGCATTCTTCCAATTCAAAACCTTTTGTGTACTGTGCTGTCCTGTTTGAACTCCGTCTCTTACCACTCTACCAGCAACTTACAGTTCCACTGTCTATATCTTGACATGCCACACATCATAACCTGCTTGCCATAGTGTCAGTGTGTGTGTGGATATGTTTGGACTTTAAAGTGCTATGTATTCTATTTTCTGTTGATTTTCCTTTATTTTGAAGTTTGAACCAGTTTTTTCATAATATTGATGTTTATTACATGTCCCTTCCATGACACGGCTCCTTGTACATTACAGATCGATAAAGAGGTATTTCACAAGTATACATTTTAATTCAGTGTCAGTCACACACAACAACATTGAAGTTTATGTTACAGGCGACTAGTTTCGGCTCAAATTTTTAGCCATCAGCTGGCCTTATCCAAGAATAAAGATGCATAAAACCTTATAACTGCAACTGGATGTCATGTGTTTTACAGAGGGATTTCTGTAATTTTATAGCTGATACCCTTTGCTTTCTAGTGTACTGCAGAAATATGTGCACAAACAAAAGTGTAAACTCACAAACATATCATAATGACCAAGAATAAGTAAGTGAATTTTTTTTACATTAAATTAAACAAGTGCTGCTTACTTGGCACTGTAACAATTATGGCTGATACACTTTTCTGGTGATGTAGTTTAATAAAAACTTACATTTTCACATGCAGCCAAGGAACTTAAAATTACTCATGGCTTCGGCATAGTAGCACATTTAAGTATAGTTACTGGGGAATTACGTGTCAAATTTCAAGGCTAAAAGGCTAAATGTCTTATGATTTTCTGTACATTTCTTACAGAAAGTAAATGTGTCAAATGCGGTTGTTTCATAAATATGCAGAATGTTGTAACTTATGGTTAAACAACAAGAATCATTTACCTTGAATACTTCTCTAGAAGACTTCTGTTGGCAGCCATTTTATGTGTCAGTTTATCCATTTCTATAGGAGTCAGGGACTGAACTCCATATGCAGCTTTGAATGAATATAACTTAAACCAGGTTGGATTTATATTTGCATGTGTGTTAGATTCAGTCAGATTGAAGATCCAGATTTCACTGTCTAGAATATTCTGCAAATAATTTGTGGTGCTGATTAATGTCAGTCTTCAAAATACCTGATTTTATGTTGAAAGGAGTGGAAAAGTACGCTGTGTTGTGAAGTACACAGAAGTTTAAAATCATTTATCCTGACAGGTGTTTCCTGCTTTTCATCTGTGCTTTTAGACAAATACTGATGTATTCAGGAAACAAGATTGGAACACATAGACAACTCTGTGATATTGGACACAAACCTGCAATTTGGTCCATGTTTTGAGTTTGGCTGTAAAATAAAAAATTAAGCAATAAAATTGTATTTTGCTTATAAAATAGTATAATTGCCAGTTTTTCAGTGATTCGCAGTAACTTTTATGTAAAAAAAAAAATCCCAAGAATTTATCTTGTTGGTCAGTTTGCTTCAGTAAGATTTCATTCTGTACCTCTTGCCCAGTTTCCTTTGGACTGAACAGTACTTTAAATTTGTATTCTCTTTTCATCTGACATACTCACATAAGTGATAGAATCCACACTGTATGTCTTGTAATTAGAGTTCAGATCACTGAATGGTGTTACACTTCCACCATTCACTGCCACACTGATAGGTCGAGTTGGTTCATCATTGGCATAATAGACATGAAAATGATCATTATGAGTGTGTCCGTTGAATATTGCTGTTATTGTGTTTTCAAACCTGAAAATAAACGTACATATCTGAGAAATTATTTAATTTATATTATGTGTGATATTTCAGACTTCAAATTCAATACTTGCTTTAGAGTAGTCATCTCAGTTGTATATGATTTATGTTTTATGAATATTATTTTATGTAAAGTAAATTCTAAAAGGAAGGAAGGAAAACTATGTTATTATATCAAACACAAAGTGTGGCAGGAACAAGATTATAGGGTATTGGTTTTGCCATTGGTAATTTCATTTGGAAAAGATAAACTGAAGGTAAGGTGGAGCTTTGTTTCCTGTTTATCATCATCTTGCCACGAGCATAATGATAAATGACAGTATGTGGTACTTAACTTGAACCTGTATCTCTGTCATCCATATTTGCCTGGTGACAGAAATTGAGAACCTGTCTACTTTACATCTCAAGCAGTGGTATTGGAACTTATTGTCTTGTCTCAATTTTTCTGCCATTAGGTATATGACACTCTGCTAACCTGTCAATAATCCTGTGGAATTCTCTGCTCCAAGTTCTGTAACACTGTGAGTCTCCTGAAGGGATATGCCCAAGAATGTGAACCTTTTCTCCAGCTGCCTCAGCCTGGAGCAGTGTGTCAGCCAGCCACTGTAGTTGACCATCTTGGTCCTTAGGGTTATAGATCAACCACCTGTCAAATAATCAGTTATTCATTCAACACTTACACATTCTGTGAAAGACATGTCCTGAATTTATGTTTTTCGTTATGTTAGCTGGAATTTTTGCCTTCTTATGGCTTCCAGTCTTTGTCATATATATCATTCCAACTACTGGAACTCTCTAACATGTCTCACTGAAACTGATTTTATTATAGGTCTTGTTCTACACAATCTATAACTTCTTAGCTCTTCATGTTTTCTACATTTTACCATGTAGAATAATGCTGACTATGATTCTTTGTGTGTAAGTCCAACAAGTTAACAGAGGTGAAATATAACAAACCCACTAATTCATTTTTATTCAATATGCAGCTGTACTGAAAATCAGTTTTTAGGGGCAGAATATAAAGTTATATTTAGACACAGTTTTGATTGAGTGTGATAGTAGTGACATAAATGTAAAGAATCAAGTTTTGCCAAATATTATGTATCTCTGTAATATTAAAAATGTACGTAGATATCCTCATAGTGAAAGATGTGATTTGAAAAGATGTACACAGTATTGTACATTCCATATTTTTCATGCATTTATTATAGGTGTATATAATTACTACATAGGGCATGTGGTTGCGCATTTGGTTGAGGCACTGTGCTAGTAGTCGGAAGGTCAAGGATTAGATTCCCGATTGTTTCACTGGAATTTTTTATTGAATTAATCCTTTGGTTGCGCTGTTGTTGTGGGGTTGACTCGGCATCAAACAGAAATGAGTACCAGGAATATTTCCTGGGGGATAAAGGCGGCCAGTGCATAAGGCTGACAACCTTACCACTTTTATGTGCTGACTGTCTTGAAATCTGGGGGTCTCAACGTCCTGGAACCCACAGGGCCTGTCCAGGCCTGTACAGGGATAGTTGTACAATTTTTTAAATATAATTCCTACTCAAACTAAGCACTGGAAGTTGATGTAGTAATTATTTATTACACAGGGACTTTATTTTATTTGAAAAATATCATTTGCCATTGCTGGTGTCATAGTTGCTGTATTAATGCCAAAATGCCTGATCATCATCACACTCTGTCAGTTTTTCCTTTGCACAATTAAAAAAATCCTCCATTATTTGCATGTGTGATTTTCAGTTACATTCTGAAACCTCATTCCTCCCATTGCAGAAAGCATTACCTGCAGTCCCATGTTTTTAAAGAGAGGACATACAGGTAGTGGTCATATCTGCCGCTCTCTCAGAGAGGACCTATCAATGGTACTTCCATCTGCCTGCCTCTGACAGATGACCATCAATGTCAAACCATAAATATCAGTGCTAAATATCCCTCTACTGGCAGTGACACAGATGCAAGAATGATTCAAATCCATACAGAGATTTCATGAGCTTCTATATGGGTGATGAGATAATGCAGACAATGTGGACTAATTTTTCGAAATATACATCAACCCACCTTAAACCCCTAGAAGTTTGTTGCTGCTACATAAATACACCACATGTGTGGATTTTATTATATGTTGTTAACATGACATGGAGTTTGTCCAAAATGAAACTGTACACTTTTTGTGACCAGGAACTCAATTGTGTATGTAAGAAATTGGGTGCTCCTATCTCCCATAAATTTACCAGTTGAAATAGTAGCAGACGTTGTTGTTAAGTGCTATAATCCGGAAACCAGGTCGTGCCAGCACAGTGTAGAATCCTCCACGTAAAATAGTTTCTTTTGTTTCTGGTGGGAGCCAAACAGACCACAGTTCTGATGAGAGTTCATACAGCCATCTTGTGGAAATTTTCTCATTGGTAATATAATGTGGTGCAAATCTGTAAGGAAATATAAATAGTTGCCACACTGATAAGCAGTTCCATTGTTTGTACAGTGTTTTGTCTAGACTGTAGGCCTATCACATATATGTAAAGATGTTAATTTCAGTTTGATGATTATCTAGGTTTGCAGCACTGGCAGTTATTTTGAAATAATATGAATGATTGTGTTTTGTTAAAATTACTGTAAACCTAGTAGTAAATGGCATAATAGGCATGAAGTGAAGTGAGTGTGTGGAATTATGAAGTAGTGAAGCAAAAGCAGCTCACTTACAGATCTTCAGCTACAGAAAGACACTTCAAAACACACCTTTTACAGTGTCAGTATCAGGGAATTCACCAAGAAATCAAGATATAACTTACTAGACACCTGAATATAAAGTTCACAAATTTTGATGTTCTTGGTGGTGGATTATATTTTTGTGTGTTCTGAGTCCTCTTGATTAATTTTAACCACACTGCAATTTAGCAGTAAGAGAGTATTGCAATAAATATCTTAAAATTTTCATAATATATTGTTGAAATTTATTAAAAACAACTGAATTTCATGTTGTAGGGCATTTAAATAATTTTACCTATTATTGTTGTAGTTGGGAGAAAATAAATTACAAATATTTAAAAAAAAATGCCACAGAAGATATTCAAACTTAAGGTAGATTAATGAAGTAGGCAATGGATGATTATGTTACAAGAACAAGAAATCAAAATAGTTCTGGTATACAAAATGAGAAGCACACATTGAGCTGAACATATGGCTTTGATTTCATATTCAAGAAACTATGCAGAATTTTGGAGAAAAAACTTTCCTGAAAGTTATACGTTGGAAGACTGACACCAAAATAGTTTGATAACATTAAAGGTAATCTTGATTAGAGATATATTGAATATGGTCTGTTTACTGGACTGGCTTAGGATGGAGACCCATGGGGAGCTTTGATGTCAGACATTTTGCAGCTTTGTTTGCAATTACTGAGGAGTCATAATGTGTATCAATGTTTACTATCACACAAAACACACTCTTTGTGATTGTTTATTTTCTGGCTGCTAATTTTGACCTTGAGTATAGGTCATCATCAGGCCAATTATACAAGAACACGAATGTAAACAGGAACTAAGTACTGTAACGTAGGAGATGTTTACGTTCATGTTCTTGTATAATTGGCCTGATGATGACCTACACTGGAAGTCAAAACTAGTAGCCACACAATAAGTGATCACAAAGAGTGTGCTGTGTATGGTGGAAACACTGATATACATTATGAATGTTACACCAATGGGGATGTTCCATACGAAGCTTGCTAAAGAGTAAGTTATTTTCTCAGTTAGAGTCACTTAGCATAGCAATTTTATTTGAAAGAATGAATTACCTTGCGCATCACCTCCTTCATCATAACATTTTAGATTGTTACAGCAGTGCTTATAAAGATTGCCATCTTCAGGGATATGACACCTTACACATTGGTGTATAAATACCGACTTTTCAGAGGAGCATAATTTCCTATTCTTCAGGGTAGTCCAAGAAGAGCATGCTGTGTATAAAGAATTAAGTATTGTTTAAGAGAGGCACAGAGGGCAATAGCAAGCCAGTGTGGGTGAGTTTTATGAATGCAGTATGCTCCTTCAGACCATTGCTACCTACAGAGCAAGCCCTTGTTTTATGCCGTAGTTGTGTTACTGAATATTTGGGCCTCAATAAAAAATTATATTCCCTTTGGAAATAATGGAATGTGTAAGGATTAATGTGATAAAGCACAGCCAGCCAGAGGGTGTTAAACTGAAAGTGAGAGAGCATAAATTAAGAAGCATTTTACATTGGCAAGGGGGGGCATTAAAACAAAAAGCATAAAACATGGAATATGTGATAACCAGTGTGCATGTTGTCCTGTCACAGAAGACAGGAATCTGTACTTTTCTTTATTTTTTACATTTAATTAGTTACTTAAAATCTCAGTCCATTAATAGGAAATGTACTCACACATTTAATGGACTTGGCTCGTGGTTTCCCAGAATTGGATACATGGGTGTATCTGGAAATTCTTCATTCATTCGTTGTAGAACTTTTGTTATTACATCAGAGTTTTTTTGAATGCTTGTGTTCCATACTCCATGGTCTATAATATCTCCAGTCATGTAGATATAATCAATTCTCTGTAAAAATAAAAGGAGTAAAGACATTGCTTTCTTCACATTGTTGGGTGTTGTTGCTGAATTGTTTTTGACTGTGAAAATTAATTCCATTAACATTTATATTATTTTCAACTCTCATTCTGATTTTTTGTGTAGGAGAATGCTGCAACAACAGTGCTCAAATCTTCTCTGGAATTCAAACCATTTTTCTATTTTCAAGACCCTAAAGACACAGGCTGTATTTTCCTCCAAAACATTTTCACCTACTTGCCACTTTATATGATGTTATAACCAGAGAGCACAATATCAATGTTAGTGACCCACCCACCAGACTACACAGTGTCATAACTGAGATGATAACAGTATGAACTGGAAGGCAAATATATCCTCCAGTCTCCATTCTGTTTTAATTCTCACTGAAGAAAGTTATGATGATCAAACAAAATGCAGTACTATTGAATATTCTGCATTGTGACAGATAAAAATACGTTGTCGTAGTTCAAACTACTAATGTTTCATCTCCTGTGGTTTTAATTAATACATGTAATTTAGTCTTATTTCAGGCCCTGATGTTAAAACTTATGTCAGTAAGCCTTCCTGTCACATTATTAAGTAACCTTTATATTAGCAACTGTATCTTCCTGCCTCTGAAAATCCAATTCCAGACAATCTTGTACTACAAAGAATGTTTCTTTACCTGATGAGATTTCTTAACTTGCTGCAGTGTATCTACAAAAACATTCCACGGTGTATCACAATTTCTGTAATCACCCCAGTAACCGGCTGCTGCTGCAGGGTTTTTTGGGTTGCCTTGAGTATTTCTACAGCACATTGGTTCACCACATTCTGCATTTCCTCCTGCTAAGTATATTGGGTCATGGTGGATGTCTGATATTTGTACAATAGTCAGCATATCTGCAGCCTGAAAATGTGTTCAGATAAATAGCTCATGTTTGTCGTGCTGTTTTCTTAATTTCTGTATTATTATAAAGCATAATTATTCATTAACTAGCATAATATCCATGGATATTTTAAGGTAAAGTATTATTTTGACATTTCTCTGAAGTATGCATCCTCTGGGAGGTCATGCAAATGAACACCAATGACACTGACTGCAAGATGCCTATTCAAACTTGTGAGGTAGCACCTTGGCTTAGGACTGTGCCAGGGAACCAGGCTTGTTGTTGGCTTACAGTGGATTATAGCCACATACTACTATTTTAACCTCATGTAGTTAGTACTGCTTTGGAACTGGACCTCAAAGTTGTAGGTATCCTGTCACAAAAAGGTGTATGATGCAGAGGTTCGTTTCACTGTTTAAAAGTAATGTGTCCTGATGCTAGCTGATCAATGCTTGAAATTTTATCATGTATACTAGATATCACAGAATGTATTTACTGCAGAATGTCCAATTTATCATGACCTTGAACACAGCAGCTGTCACAGAGTGTCCCGGCAGGTGCAGGCTTTGTGATAGAGCTTCCTTGCTCAGGTACTTGACAAAAGTGACACCAGTGCTAGGCTTGGTTAAAACTTGATATGGGCGTAAAATGGCTTTGTCTTATTTTTTTTAAATTTCAAGACACAGAAAGAATATGTAATTCTCAATTAGCTTGTGCTTTCTTGCAAAGTAGTGCCAAGGTTGAGACAGAGTGGAGCTATTGCTTCACATCCCTATATGTCTTCATGGCATATAGAGGGACATTAAATTCCATGCAACATTTTCTCATTTCCCTAGCGTTATTATGCTTGTAAGCAATCTATCTTGTATTTTAACATTGATGGTGTTATTGTCTGTTGCCATATTAAATGGTTTGCACTTTGAACTCAGTTGGAAGCAACAACTTATGAAAGTGAAATGCAACAATGAATGTTGCATATGTGCTTGCTCTTACATTTGCTTCACTGCTGTTTGTTGTGTTTATTTCTGGTTTTGGCCCAGGATGAACATCAACACTCCACTGCAAACTCGACTGATTTCTTGAACAGCCATTACCTTGAAGTGTAATGCCACAGATTTGGCTGGAAGTGAGCCCTTCTGTGTTGTTAATAATGTAAGCCACTGTGTCCTGTAGAATATAAAAACTTGTTACAAGCAACATCGGACATTTTGAAATGTCTTTGAATGGTTGAGGTTATTCCATAATAGTTTATTGAGTCAACTTTATGATTTTTATATTCTGCTAGAATTATATTCCAGATCTGATTGGTTTTATGTTTAGGCATTTTATGCGTGAGTCTGGTAACTTACCTCCGTCAGGAGCCGAGGTTAAGAAAGAGTGGATCTATAATTCCACTCCACCTTATGTCTTCATGGTGGGTAGAGGGATAATTGACTTCATTTCTGACACAATTTTTGCAACAGTCTGAAGTAGGACATAGTTCTGTTTTACTCTACAAGAAACGCGGGGCCGAGGTAGCGTAGTTGGCGTAGGGTTTGGGCTACGCGCTGGAAGGTCCGGGGTTCGTACCCTGGCGGTGCACGACGTTTCATTTTCTCCTTACCCGTTCAGGCCCGCCTTGGGGCCTACCCAGTCTGCTCTAAAATGGATAATTGGGCCTCTTCTCGGGGGTAAGGCGGCGAGGCCGTGATGTGGACCATCCGTCCCATCTAGCGCCGAAGTGAAGCATAAGTGGAGCTATACTTCTACGCCCACCTCCGTGCCAGTCACAGAATTTTACGGAGACACATTTACCTTTATGATGTTTAGTAAATTACTAACAAGTTCTAAAACAGGGCTAGCCAACATGGGGCCCCCGAGGAAAGTATTTGCGGCCCTCTGTCACCAGAATATTTTCAGTAATACAATTTAACAAACATAATATAATAAAATAGCTCTACGGAGCATAACTTGACAAATTTAGTAGCAGAGAAAATGTTCACGAACTGTAACTCATCACTTTGAAAGCAGCAAAGAGTAAACCTATCATTTTTTTGTGTTTTACCAAGTTCCCTTGTCATTTAACCATACTTTTAGCGCAACTTATTGTTTGTAAATAACGACCTTCTAGTTAATTCTATCCCCCCCCCCTTACGATATATGTATACATACATGCGGTCCTCAAGCGAGTACTTAACGAATTATGTGGCCTTCCTGTTGGTTGAAGTTGGCTAGTCCTGCTCTCTAAAGCGCATCCATAAAGTCTGATATGACCTCTGGTCACGTATGGGTGCGAAACATGGGTACCTAAAGGCATACGTGGACAACAATTAAAGAGTGTTTGAAAGGAAAGTAATAAGGAAGAGATACAGCCTCATAGAAAAAGTGAAGATGGGATTTGGAGAATAAGAACTGACGAGGAAATAGATTTGCTAATCGAATTTGCAGATGTATTTGGATACATGAAAGCACAGAGAATAAGATGGATTGGGTATATTGTACGAACGGATAATGAGAGGACAGCGAAAATAGCAGGAGAGTGGAGACCAATTGCGGTAAGGAGGATCGGTAGAAAGAGGTTAAGATAGGAGAGTGATGTCAGAGAGGATCTGGGAAATATGAAGATTCAGAATTGGACTAGGATGCCTATGAATAGAGAAGAATGGAAGAGAATTGCTGAACAGGCCAAAACTCATAGAGAGTTGTAGAGCCAAGAGAATGTGACCTTTACCTTTACATATAAGAGAAGCCATTAAGGACTTCACAGTAAATCTCAGTTACCATGTTCAAGTCAATGACACCGGCACACACTTCCTCGCCCTGTAGCCCAAGGTAAGTACATAATGAATACAAAACGTTTCGGAGATCATCTTGGGAATGGACACGTGTGTATATCAGCAGAGCGTCGACCACTGATCTGCAAGTCATGCACACAACCCTGTCAAACAGTACAATTCCCGTATGTACAGGTAACACGTTGAAGAGCGCAGCCAAAGGCAGTTGTCCCATTATCGAGAAGAGCCGGTCCGAGAACGCCCGACCGCTGTCAAAGCGTTCGAACTCTTCTAAGATCTCATCTCTCATTTGAGTTTCTTCGTCTGGAAAATAACAGTATTTGAATAAACAAACGCCTTTACAGCGGTGTTGCTAGGAGTTAAAAAGTCTTCTGGGTTTGTTACGTCATATCGGTGGGGAAAGGGTTGCCGACGTTTCGAGAGATGTAGTTCCTTCATCTTTAGGGTCGAGCAGTCAAAGAAGAGTGACTGCTTGACTATAAAGATGGGCTACTATCTTTCGAAACGTCGGCAAGTAATTACCCACCGACATGACGTCACATACCAGAAGACTTGAATGTTTAAAAGAATTTTTGTAATTTGTCACTTATTATTGGATTGAAAATATGTTGTCCTTATATATATATATATATATGTATTCAGGGTTATTCGAAATGATTGTCGGGGTTTTAACAATTTGTCATACACAATACACTTCAGATAGCAGTATATGTATTTTTTATTTAATAGAACAACACTCGAAGCTTTTGTTACGTACCTTACAGGTACTCTTTATATGCACGCTTTGTGATTCTACAAACATCAACACGATAATCGAATTCGTTCCAAACTGTTTGTAGCATTTGGAACGAACTCGACAACGAACCCCGACAATTATTTCGAATAACCCTGTATATATATATATAAAATATATTTAAAACGCTCTTTTTTTGTGTTTGTTTGTTTCTGTCTTTGTATAACTCTTGTTTCTGTTGCTACTGTGTTCCTTGTGAAACACACGTCTTCTTGAGTGGTCACTAAATACGGTGACGCACGGGAGGGGAAGTTCAGGCCTGTATAGACGCTCATGGACATCACTTCCAACACTTTTTATAAGTGCAGAGCGACTTTCCGAAATTCCCCTCTCGTGCGTCACCGTTTGCCATCACATTTCAACTGGACTCTACCGTAGCCTAAGTGCACAACGACTTTCCGAGCGCACTGTATTAGTGCCATGAGCGGAGGTGAGAAATATCTCTGAAACGATTCATATGCTTGAAGTCAGTTACCTGGATTGCCGATATCTTTCTCACTGCGAGCCACAACCAGCAGTACGGATGTTAAAATGCTATAGTTTAGAAGCAACATTTTTACAAGGTTGTGTCTTGCACCTGTGTTCCTTTTATAACATTCAGAAAACTGGCACAAGCATGCATGTCCTGTCGCCCTGTGCTAGGCATGAATATATGGCGTATGTCTGATTATCTGTTTTACCTGACTTGGTGATATTATTGTGCGTAATGTGATAACCAGTGGTGATGTTGACAGCATACAAAAATAAAATAGTGTAAAGTACATTGTTTGCACTGTTATATCTTACGTCATTCTGTTTTGATACTATATTGGAACTTCTGGCGGGAGCATGCTGTCACTTATAGTGCCTAATCAGCTGTCGTTTGTTTGAAGTTAATGCCCATACATAGTCGTTTTTGCTTTCTCTTGTGTATGATAAACCTCAGACTTTCTCCATATTTAGTATATCACAAATGAAAGCGACTATTTTCTGGAAAGGATAGATATATTTTAACCACTTTCTGTTTGATTCCTGTATGCAGCTGATAACTAGTTCAATAACCTTACCCATTCACGTGACGAGAATAAACAAGATTTGTAACTTGGTGTCTAATCAACAATATAAAATTTCACACTGTAATTCAGGTTACATTCTGTATAAGGCTAAGTATGAAGCAGGTGTATGCGACCTTCCATGAAGTAGAATAAGTCTACATTAAGGGAGTTAACTTTTCATGGCCCACTGGTTCCTTTATGAATCATCACCTTACAATTAAAAATTTCTCCCCTCTGCTCACACACTTACTTATGTGTTTTAAATGGCTGTCAGAACAAACAGCGATTATTTAGCTGTACTTATCGGGTGTTATAAATGAGGTGGAATGTGTTTACTGTGCGGTACGAGCGGAGTCTGTGTATAATTAGTTCAGTTTTCTTGTTAAAAGGTCCAGTTCGTCTTGAGTTTAAATTCTGGTAGCCCATGTATATGTTTCGTGAATTATGGGACCATTAAGTAATTTCCCATTATTAATGAAAGTACATGGATTTTTTATTAGAAATTTCATGTGGTTGCTGTCAGTTAAATTATTTTTTGGTGAAGGCAAAAATAGTTCTGAAATGACTCGTCCAGGACATATGTGTGTGTGTGTATACACACATACATATATACATATATGTATGTATACAAACTTAGATTCATAAACTGGTATACTGAATGATATTGAAATTATGGAGTTTGCGTATTTTCGGAAGTTGCGGGTTCGATTCCCGTTGGTGTTATTGGAATTTTTCAATGACATAATCCCTCCGGCCGCCCTATGGCCCTGGGGTTGACTCAGCCTCTAACAGAAATGAGTACCAAGAATATTTCCTGGGTGGTAAAGGCGGCCGGTGCGTATGGCTTACAACCTTACCACCTTCATGTGCAAACTGTCTTGAAATCTGGGATCCTCAACCTCCTGTAACCCTCAGGGCCTGTACCGGCCTGTAGTGGGATTGCTGTACCTTTTACATACCTTTCAGTAACAATTAAAGGCGATAACGGAAATGAACATTTGTTTCATTTATGCGGTTTCGGTTTGTGCAACGACTCTCGGAAATACAGTCGCTGTATGGGATACCTTTGTAGTTTTACCTTTAATTACTGTCATTTCGGCATCACACGCACTGTGTTGCAATTTGACTTGCTTCATCAGAAAACTTCGTATAAAACTGGTTACTGAAGGTTCGTACCGACTGTACCTTTACTCTTTGTGACATACGTATATTAATTATTAGATACAACGTTGATTGTCATCATACTATTATGTGTGACGTATTACTGAGAAGTAAAAGAAGCCACAAAAAAGCATCTTTCTGATGGAGAAGCCGTATTATAAACAAATATATTAACAAACTGCTAATGTCAGAGAAAGAGAAGTAGTTGGACTTTTCCCCACAGAGAATATGTGTATGGCTTTCGTGTGATTTCACATTATTTTCTTAAATATTATCGGCCGTTGGTCTTCGTCGTGGGAATGCGGTAAATATTGAATTTTTAAATATTAAAATAAACGGATTTCTTATTTGAGAAATGTGCGTGTCATTCTCTTTGCTTTAAATAGTCCAATATTCATGTAGTTAAAAATTGCTTAAAACCTTGAAAACATTTTCGGAAGATAAGACGATTCTCACTGAAATAAATAGGGTACCATTTGTCACGTTTTTTTGAGTAGGCATAGGCCTAGTTCAGGAAAACTGCCTAACATTTCCTTAAAATATGTGGCCTAAACCTGAAACATGGACGTTTCAGTAGCAGAAGCATGTCGGTTCCACTGCTTTGCGACTCAGTTCAAATATCGACACGGACCGCGTGTCACTTTACATAATCTAGACTGGAGTCCAGGTGTGAGATCTTCGTGAGAGCAATAGAAGTTAAAACTCCCTGGGCACGTCATAGTCATATGAAGGGTGTGGATGTATAGCTCCACTTGTTCTTAACCTCGGTACTAATAGGAGTGAGTGTTCAGCTTTACGTCCCAGACACTTTACCCACGGAGAAAGAACTGACTTTACGGACTCAGTAGGATGCTTGGTGGGCTTTAGGGCCGGTTTGAACGGTTTACAGAAGAGAAAAATCTCTGGCTCCTGCCGGGAATCCAACCAAGATCAGTCATTTATCTAGCCGGTTGCCTAGTCGCTGTACCGAGTGAGCTATATTCGCTGCTTGACGTCAGAAGCTCTTGCACTGTAACTTGTGACTGTGATGATGAACATTTCCCTACCGCGTGACCGCAGACTCATTTGCATTATAATTTGTGACATGATAATAAATATTCCGATCCCAGTGGCTGCGCGGTCTAAAGGCGTGGATCTGCGGCCGCTCAATTGCTGGGATTGAGGGTTCGAATGCCACCGATGGCATGGATGCCTGCCTGTCTCTTGTGAGTGTTGTGTGTTGTTAGGTAGAGGTCTCTGCGACGGGCCGATCCATCGTCTAGAGGAGTCCTGCCGAGTGTGTGTGTGTGTGTGTGCTATTGAGTGTGATCAGGTGCAACAATAACCCTCTACACCTACAATGAGTAGGTAGTCACAGGTCAGAATAACGAATAAAGACAGATAATAAATGTAAATTTCATTGCAGAAGATTTTAACGTCAAACGCTAGGAATAAGCACATGGTGCAACGTCTACCATGAAACGCTGGTAATAACTATTCGGGTTTACAACGTTTTTCTACGGAACCCGAGTGTCCATCATCATGTCCATAAAATCCTGTTTCTGATTCCTGTTTTGCAGCAGCCACCTCAAGTACACACACTCACAGCCTGTTTGTCGAGGACAAATTTTATTATCCTTCTATCTATGTCTAGGTCTCCCAAGTGATCTTAGCCTACAGATTGAAAGTTGCCGTTCTTTGATTACATTTATTATGTATTTGCAACTGCCATTACTCCAATCCTACCCCCACCCAGGCAGAAAATTTTCATTTCTACCTGCAGACAATTGGCGAATCCTCGCCGATAAATCAGGTCATGCGTTAATGAAACTAGACGACCTGACAGGAGTAACAAAACTGTATTGTGCCCGTATTTACAATGGGGACACATGCGCGAAAGCATTGTTTATGGACCCCTTGCTGAGCGGTAAATCTAACCCGTTTCTCTGTCTTGGAGTATACGAACCTAAGCAACCATGCGACATAGTTAGAGAGGCTTATAATTTAAGCCGATTCAAAGCAAAGCATTAAGGTTTTTTTTAACTGCATTCGAGAGCACACTGTGTTGGAAATTCTTACACTTTTGATGGATAGACGGAACACTCTTAGCCAGAACGGTGAATCTGGCGTTACAAACTGCGGAAATTGCCGATCCCATTGGCCGCGCGGTCTAAGGCGTGGGTCTGCGGCAGCTTGTCTTTTGGGATTGCGGGTTCGAATCACGCCGGCGGGCATGGATGTCTCTTGTGAGTGTTGTATGTTGTCAGGTAGTTATCTCTGCGTCGGGCTGAACACTCGTCCAGAGGAGTCCTACCGAATGTGGTGTGTCTGAGTGTGGTCTTGAAGCCTCGACAATGATGAGGCCCTGGCCCACTGGGGGGCTCTTACACCATAAAAAATAGCTGCGGAAATTTCGAACACACTTCGACCGGTGCCAAGTCACCCATTTAGCATCACTGACCAAGTACTTGTGATTTGCATACGTAACCGGTCTGACAGGTATATCATTATCGTAACAAGACACTGATAGCGACAAGTGTCAAAGTGGACCTTTGTCTGACATTCTTGTGTTGTAGATTTCAGCCCCTTGTTCATTATTATCATAAGCCATAGGCGTGACCAAATTATGTGACAGACACTGTCCAGTAATATCACCAGAAAACAATGCGCTCTGTTTGCAATCAGTAACCAGGGCACGGCCTGAAAGAAGTAAGTAGTGTTGGCAAAGTGTTTTGTGACACGGACATACGTGTTTCTTATACGCAGTGGCGCAATAAGGTATATATAGCAGGAGTAATTCCACAAAGTCTCCAACTTCAGGCGCAGGTTACTTTAGCGAACCTAGGCTGATGTTACAATTCGGGAGGTTGCGCGAAGTAGTGTGCGCATATATCACTGTGTTTCTGCGATCAGACAGGTGGAGATGGCGGTGTTCTTCTGCTTACGGAAATAGCTGCAGTGTGTTGGCTGCGATAGGAAGCTGTCGTGCAAAATGACGGTAACTTCGTGGATGTAATCCTGCTATACCCGTGTTGCTTAAAGAATGCCCATGAATGGCGGGAAATACAATGATGGAGGTTTGGTACATGCTTACTGTTATATCTCCCTTCAGTCCCTTCTGGCACTGCAACAAACCCACAGCATTTTTGTCTAGCTGAGGTTACCAAAATCAACGTTCTTGTTAACATAGCGGCTAAACGACGAATGGAAGGAAGTATCCTGGAAGGAGGTACCTCAACACAGCTGCTAGGCTACGGGCTGGACGATCGAGGATTTTTAGTTCGATTCCCGGGAACAAGAGGTTTTGATCTTCTCCCAAGTCTCCTCTTCAGTGGGTACCAGAAACTTATTCCCCGGAGGTAAAGTGTTTGGATGTGTGAGTTTTACAGCCCACCTCCGTCTTTTGCCTCTTAAGAAAGCGTGGGGCCGTGCCTCCAGTCCCCCACATTCCTTCGTGGCGTGGTGCTTAATTGAGCCCAAAGACAACTTTACTTGAGGAGTTAAATTATGGACTCGAGGGTGTGTGGAGGGGATCGATCCGTGGGAACTCTTTTCTTGGCCTCAGTGTAACGAGGAATATCCTTACAGGTAAAGAGATGCGTTAGATACAAGCAGGAACAAAGATCCTAGCCTGTAGATGTAACCGTCTGGACCTGTACGCTGGAGATGCCACATTCGAACCTTGCTCGGAGCACCAGCTATCATGAGATAAGTTTTCCGTGATTTTACTCATTACCTTCAGACAAATACTTGGACAGCACCTTGATTAGGCCACGACCACTTCGTTCCAAAACTCTTCCAATTCGCGAGTCGATGTAACATTTGAACATGTTTAATCTGGTCTACTGATAGTGCAACAAAATGAACCACAATCGAACAGAAGAGTTTGTGAGGCGTCGCATAGCGAAGCTGTTTATTCCCATAATAATTTATGTCGTAAATAGGTATGAGGCTTGTTACTAAGAAGCAAAATTATAAATTAGCGTAAACCAATAAGTTTGACACATTCTACCACAAATTAAAAACTGCGGATTAAGTATTTAGGTTTATATAAAAGTTGACTTAGGTGTAATCCTCAATGTTGGCAATTCTGAAAGAAAAGTGCATAGTTCCACACTTGCCTTATATATTCCTTTTGTTTAGTGACGTAAATTCGAGGCACCGGAAGTACTGTGCAAAACGTATTATTATTTTACCCCTGACGTAACGACGAAATGATGCCATGCGGAGGTATGATACAGTGAATGCATCAGCTTCGTGCGACCAGGAGGACTAGACCCGACTGGAGTGGGAAGATAGCATTTCGAGGTGGACGAGGAGGGAAACGATTCTTCGTACCTTTGAACATGGCCTCAGGATAGCCTCTTTAACGCCCATAACAAGGCAAAACGCATATGACGCCCCGCTCCCAGTTTTGCATAGAGAGGAGCACCATTATTTGTGCCTTGCATCAACGACATTACGATGAACAAGTCACAGAAAATGAGACAGGCAGAACACGTGGCACATGGGGGAGAGGTTAGTTTATGCATGCACACATTTGGTCGGTAAGTCTGAAAGAAAAAGCTGGACAGAGATGGGAGGATAATATTAACATTAAACTCACAGAAGTGGAGTGGCATACTGTGGACTGGATGCATTTGTCTGAGTATCAGGAGCAGTGGTGGGCTTTTGTAAACACGGTAATGAACCTCTGGATTCCATAAGAGACTGTAAATTTCTAAACTACTAGGGCTTCTGAAGAAGGACTCTGCTCGGTGGAGTTAATATCAGCGGTGATCATCCACGTGGACCAAGTATGGGACGTGTCATGTTTCATCGGATTTCCCAATCTCTGCACTTGATAGTTTGATCTTTGACATAAATTCACAGGGAGATTCCAAGCTTACTTATGTAGCCTTATATCATGGATTCGGTTATCAAGACAGATCATTGGACTTAAGATTTTGTTAAGGAATGGCACGGAGATTGAAGATATAAGATAATCTATGCCGCCTGACCAAACGTCAGTCTTCGTCTGTAATTGATCAGCCATTCAATGTGATGTAAGATTAAAAGAAGCAGTAACCCAGAGGCCGATTAACAAAGCAAGGTACTTGAAGTCTGACGCATGTTCTTGATGAAACAGCGAAGTTAACAGGGCCCAGCCCTCCACAGTGCCAGCCATCATACACTATGCAGCACAAAGTGGTTAATGCGAAATCACACTAATCAGACAAAACCATTTAAAACCGTTTCAGTCAAACCCGTCCAAAAATTGCTTTAGAGAAGCCTGTCACATATTTGAGCAGACTGTTTCAACCTGTAGCTCGCGGGTGACAAGCAGTGTCGTGTTGCCCGCTGAGGCATTTGAAATGAGAAAGCCATTTAACCGTTTCCCTAGCAAAGCCGACGTAGAACACTGGATGAATTTTGAAAATTTATGCGCTGTTTATTTATGGAGACATGGAGACTGCATAACGAGGAGTTAAGTGATCTGTACTCCTCACCCAATATTGTGCGGGTGATAAAATCGAGAAGAATGAGATGGGCAGGGCATGTGGCGCATATGGGTGAGAAGAGGGGGATGTATAGGGTCTTGGTGGGGAAGCCGGAGGGAAAGAGACCACTGGGGAGACCTAGGCGTAGATGGGTGGATAATATTAGGATGGATCTCCAGGAGATGGGATGTGGGTATGTGGACTGGATTGGGTTGGCCCAGGATAGGGACAGGTGGCGGACGCTTGT
>Ga0123352_10003859_pt1 | contig 21860 bp, 8 predicted proteins | sample TergutLab28metaG_FD_89700 | JGI IMG/M metagenome (GOLD analysis project Ga0123352, IMG submission 89700) | Labiotermes labralis P1 segment gut microbial communities from Petit-Saut dam, French Guiana - Lab288 P1 | ecosystem: Host-associated > Arthropoda: Insects > Digestive system > Gut ...
AAGCAGATAACTACATACGCGAAAGGGTGTAGATCTCGCTGTTCGCCGAATCATTAAAAAAACCTGAACCATCAGATATATATATATATATATATATATATCAACCACATGGGCAGTCTAGAGGACAAGGGCCTAGTCCACAAGTGTCAGCGTTTATGTAAAAAGAAAGAGATGCAGGGTAACTGTCATTCTGTTGTACAAGTAAACCATTCTGACAGCAGTAGCATACAGTGAATTAATGTGGAATGGGTAGGGTTTAACCAATAGGAAATATACAACAATCAATGAGATTTTCTTTCAGTTTGCTGGACAAAGTGGCAGACTTGGAGAAACGCTACAAGGAGATGGAATTGCTCATTGGTCCATTCAGAGAACAGCTGGAAGCATTTGATGCAGAGCGGCAAGCATTAGAGTTGCAAAAGGAAGCTGCAGAGGGTGAGATGAGGGAACTGGGCCTTTGCTATGCAGAGATCCTAGGACATCAGAACCACAAACAGAAAATCAAACATGTGATTAAACTTAGGGAGCAGATACATGAACTTAAGAAGGTAAGCTGCTAAAACTGGGCGTCATTTATGTCATTACAGTTTTAGGTAGACATATAAGCAAATGAGAAAGGATTTAATATATTCCTATAAGGTATATCCTGCACAGTCATTAGCCGGGTGGCTGTGCAAGATTTGTTGATCTTACGGTGCTGTCACCTAAGATATGTCTTCAGGGATGTGATGCTGTGATGTTCAAGGGGCAGTTCCTTCAGATCTCAAGAGAGAGTCTGAACTGAGCCAAATAGAATATCATCCTGCTTTACTCAGATTTTTTTTTCCCACTTGCATGTAAGAATGAAATTTGTGAGTCATATGTGGGTTCTGACCTCATTTCACACTGAAGAATGAGGGTGAATGAATCATGTAATGAAATATAATAACCTGCCATGGCAGTAAACATATTAAGCTATCTACAAAGTATCTGCCTATGTTCAAGCGGTGGGGTGGGGAAGACTATCACCGGATAAACTCGCACTAGACAATGATGATGATCTGAATTTTTTTCCCCAGGAAAATGAGAAGTTGGAAATTCAGCTGCGAACCCTAAAAAGAGCCAATGACAAGCTGAAGGACGAGCAGCGATCTGCTTCTGGAAGGAAGCCAGTTCTCCAGCAGCACAATCCACCTGTCACAAAAGGCAAGGAAAATGTTGATCGCAGTCCTGTTCGGAAGTCACCTGTCAGCAGCCCAAGTTTGAAGTCACTTCGGAAATGTCGTTGAAGTTTCTCAACATTGGGATGACAGTGTAATGAAATCTGTCTTGTGTGTGTGTGTGTGTGTGTGTGTGTGTGTGGTTAAGTGAGCATTATAGTTGTTTTTCACCTTATTATAAAAATTGGATATTTAAACTGATTTGCTCTTAGTAGGTATAAATTACAGTTAATGTCATGCCTTTTCCATAGTACAGCATGTCCATAGAAGTAAGAATTCTGCAATTTTGTGTGCAGGCTAAGTTGCATCTCCATCCATCAGCTGGTTGGACCTGTGTAGCAACGTGGATTGGGAATAGGGAGTTGAAATTTCAGAGTGGTTCTGAAAAGTATTTAACCACATAATTACAGTAGTTAAGGCAGTATTAGCCCTTTTATCCACAATTGACAGTCCACTTCATACTGAAATTCAGTCATTTTTCAATTGGCGAGCTCACAGCCTATTGCAGGACAAGTCTGGCTGGTCAATGTGTCCTCTTGTTTAGCCTCTTTCCCTAGTCCCCCTTTGGAGAAGCAACTCCACTGTTTTATCTGATTCATGCACCATGTTTATCCAAATTCCACATTCACATTTCTTTCAAAATTTTAATATTATAACACTGAGGTGTGTATCTTATAGGCAGATGTTTACCTAGGAACATCTATCTTGAGAAGACAAAATGCTGTGCCACCAGGGGATTTAATGATGGCACATGCAGTTGTTTACATGCTGTCAACAAACATCAGCATGACTGCTCTCAAGATATGCAGGTTGCTTCACAGCACATGAATGATACTGTACATTATGGCTGTTTAAATAGGCCTAAGTTTGTGATATACATTTAATATTTTTATGTTACATTTCAGTTGTGCTTCTAAATATATGATACATCATTGGATATATGTGGTATTTGGATAAATACAGTAAATGTGTACAAGAAAAAGAAAAAGTACTTCTGTAATTTTATGAACTTGAAGATCTGATTTTGAGCACTGACAGTGTAGCCATATTCTACAGTTTGCAGGAGACAGAAGCACTGAAACAAGCAAGGCCTAAATTTTCTTGGTGACAGGTTTGCAAATGCATAATTTTAAACCCAGTTTTAAGTACTGGCAGGAACCATGGTATTGGAGACACTTCTGGAATTCGGTAATCAGGGATGCAAAGGAATATGTCAGTGTTTGTATTTTGCCCAAAACACATTTTTAACTTCTTTATGAATAAAATATTATATTTCCTACACTTTGCATTAGTAAATGTACTATAGCAATAATGCTTGTTAAAAGTTAGTGTCCAAATGGTCCAAAAATAACATCTGCTCCAGCCATGGTGCCAGCAACTGAAGCTTGGGCTGATTCCACATTTTCCGATCTACATCATCAAATGTATATTCTGCAACCAGTAATATTGAATAGAATTTAAACAATGAACAAAATAACAGTAGATGTATATAGTGTGAATTTGTACTTCTCCCAACTGCATTTTCAATTTCCTTGCATCCCTGCTGTGAAAAATAAACTGGGGGGGAGGGGGGGGGGAAACTAGGAAGTGTGGAATGAGAGATATTGATTTATGTTGGAGAGTAGAACATGGGTCTTGCTACCTAGGTCACATATCCAGCAGTGTTGCATTTGGCCTCAGTTTAATGAATTGGGTTTCACCCTGTGACAGAATGCGTTATTTTCAATCCAATACAAGAACAGTAAAAATTCTGGCCTTAAAAAAAGTCTTTTATGCTGTCTTTGTCTTTTAAAATATGCAGATGTGTTTTGAATAGCTAACAAATCCATTTTTTATCTGCACATAAGAACTCACTCGAGTCTTAGCAGCATTTTTGTGTATTTGGAACATGCAATGTTCCTAATGCATAAACTAGGTTTAAAGTTTCATTGGCATTTTTATATATGGTGTTATCCTCACAGGATTACTGTAATACATTGTTTGGAACTGTCAAAGATAAAAATGTTGTAGTTCAGGTTGTTCAGCAATCTGTGAACAAACTACAGTGTCTAAAAAGCTATGGGCAGGTTACTGTGCATTCGCCTTTTAAGATTGTGTTTCTATAATTTTTCAAGCAATTGTGCATTGTCAGGGCTATGTGTGTTTACAAATATTGCAGCTGGCGAGGAAGCTGCTTGTGTTGTGAATTTGTGCTGGCATTCTTTAAAGACCTTATTTAATCCCTGAGATGGAAACTCAGAAATTTATACTCATGAATGATCTTGTCCATGAAACTGCTGGCACAAAAAAATAAACCAATATCAACTTACATTTAATTTTAATTTTCTGTGGTGTTCAAAATGACTTCACTGTAATGACCACAATTGTTAATTTTATTTGCCTATGGTACTTTTAAGATATAATATCCTGTAGTACAAATTTTGTGTAGAAAATTTGATGTAAAGTTTGTAACTTCTACAGAGACTCATTCATAATATATCTGCTTACATTATATTTTTGCAAAGTATTACTTAGTATTTAGTCTTTGTACCTCTTCAGGATCGGTGTCTAAATTTTTGTTTAATGCCATAATGGCTTTCAATTGTTGGAAATGGTTAGGCCACTTAATTTAGTAGAAAATTTTGTGTTAGTTGCAATTTTCATGTCGGTGTGTCATATAAAACATTGTACTTCTGGTCTATGAGGACCAGCTGTGTTTGCTGTATGTGTGACTGTTATTTCCTGCTGAACAATTGAAATATTAGAACTCTGTAGGAACACAGCCTGATGGGTGTGAATGATTATTGCTATTCCAGGGGCAAGAGAAATTCTGAGTGACATAATGAATACCCATACTCTTTAAAATGGCAATATAGAACTAAACTCAACATGTCTGCCAGAACACATGTTTTACTTTCAAGCTTTGTGCATAATGCATCTTCCATGCTATGCTATCGAATTATGTGACCTTAACATTATGGTCTGCTTCTCATAGTTACAATGCAAAAACAATACTTGCATGACAGCACAGAGTATCTGTTTTGCAAGGGCAGTGGCAAGAATGGTTATAAAGTTACATTTTTATAAGCATGATTTTCATTGACCTGTTCCCTTAGATTATGGGTGTATGCATGCAGCCTTTATTTACCATGACATGCAGATTTAATAGTGACAGAAGCTATTTGTCTTCTTGTTGATCTGTCACTAATTATTCTATGTTTATAATCACTAACAATCTGAGTTACAAACCTGTTCAGTATTTATTTGATTTAAATGGTTTGAAGATGATAATGTGAACCAAAGTTGCCACTTTTAGTGCCATAAAATCTTTTCCTTTAACAGTGTGGTTCCTTTGGTTGTGGTATAATTTTAGTAAATATTATATGAAGCACCGTACACACAGAACTTAAATGTTTCTATATTTTCATAGTTTTAACTGCTCAGTAAAGGCCTTCATGAAAATCAAGTGGCCGGTACAGCAATTTCCTGCAGCCTTTTAGTCAAGAAAATTCATCCCTGGGTTCTAATCTGAAACAACTCACTCTTTCCCATGCCTTCACACCATGTGTATCCAGGATCTGTTTTAGTATTATCCTCCCATCTTTCCTACATCTCTGATGAAACTTTGGTGTTTCCTTACCATGATTTTGATGTGTTTCTCATTTACCCTTTCATATCCACCAACTCCAACAGTATCAGGTTAAAAGTACAAACTATGCCATGAATTATATTTGTGTAACTCCATGCATGAGCCCTGTAACCATCAAAACAAAATAAAAAGCTGTTAATCTGTGACAAGTGCATTACTGGTTCTGCCATACAGCAAGTCTTGGTTAAGGGAGACTACTAAAGTATGTCTACAGGTTGTATGAAAAGTTAGTGATCATTGTATTGGGGAGCTTTGTAATAAAGATATGCATATGAAATATGAATGTTGTGGATTTCCACATCTATAAATACAACATGGTACAGTACACATGAATAACAGTAAACTGTACTTTAAAGAAATAGGATTATATTTTGTGGAATGGAATCGTCTGGTTCAGGACAACAGCAAGTGGCAGGCTCTTGTGAACAAGGTTATGAACTTTTGGGTTCCATAAAATGTGGGGAATTTCTTGACCAGCTAAGAATCTGTCAGCTTTTCAAGAAATCTACTTCACAGATTACGTTAAGGAGGAATGTACGTTGAAAATGTATAGTACTGATAAGCCTCTACACAGAACATTCAATATGTGTGTGCAGATTAATATTTGAAGTGTGCTGTCCTTAAATTCCTTAATTCTTGGGAAATGGTGTAAACGTAGTTGTGGGAGTGATGTGAGTATCTTGAAGCTGGATTTGATTAAGGTTTGTGGTATAGGAAGACAATAGTACGTTGCATGCTTGAGCTAATGGAGCAGCCTGGAATGACCAGGGAAACATTGCAACAGTCATTTGTATATTAGCCAGGATGGTCCATGAACAAATGAGGGGAACTTTTCACTAAAATAAATGGGTAGCAATTAAAGCCTAATGGAAAACACTTGAGATCAATGAAGGATCTCCTTACTGGACACTCAGCTGAAAGGATATCCAAGATTGTATAAGCAAACAGTCCCAACTGTGAAAGATGTCACCAAAGAGGGGAAAGAGCATATGACCGAGGCACAGACAGAGAGTTCATCATTGGGGTTACCTAGTGACAGTAGAGTGGCTCCAGTAAGTAATGCATGTAGAATATTCTTAGAATGAAACATACCATTTTGTTGAGGAACATAAAACAATAGACCATCAGTCGTAACTATTTTTTGAGGGTAACTTTTTAATTCTTAAAACATGTTTCAGTCTTTTTCATAAACCATTTATCGAGCACAACTAACAGAAGTAGAGAGTTTACCTCCTTTATATTTTCATATTCATGTGTCAAGATGGCATAAGTAAATTTATTACCTTTTAAATCAACATCAGTACCATCGGAACCATTGTCACTGCTCAGTCATACAACAGCCAACAAAACAACCATGCACTGCAATATGTCAGGGTCACTGCCAACTGTCAGAAAATTCAGCTGCCCTCTCTCGCTGAATACTTAATGACAATTTAAGACATAAAATAGAACCCTAATCTAATATTACCCTGTTTACTACAGAATTTGTGAAATATCTTGTGCAATGAGTTATGTTTCTGGTGATTACAAAATGTGTTTCTGATATCAATTTTGCTAGGTTTTCCTGCAATGGAATTTTTGCTCTATCAGTGTGCCCAATAAACACAAGGAAATTCCACTTTTAAAAGAACTGTATAACAAAGCTAATTTCATGAATAAATATTCATTATCAGCAGTTAGAACAGTACACAATGATCAATGGACACTTAATTATTCAAACAGTGAATTGCTTATTGTTTACTCTTTCAAGTTCGCAGGAACAAACAATAATATAAATTCAATATATAATTCTTGTTACATATACACATGAGTTTACCCATAATCCTTTATTACGTAGTTCAGTGATCACAGATAGAAGAAAAGATCACATGTATTGCGGTTGAACACAGCAACAGTATAACAATGGCTTTAAATGGGATTTTGATAAGTCAATGTTTGTCTGGTGTTGGTACAGGAAAACACAGGAAACTAGTTTTCCTGCATTGCCATGGTTACCGGGAATTCAGGTCCTTTCCCTGGGGGCCTCGGCAAGGACTTAGGCTTCGGTCCTGTCCATGAGGCTAAAAAAAAAAATTAACACTAATATAAATGACACGTGGAATGATCAGAGTGAAATATTTAAAAAAAATCGAATACAGTAACACCTGTTTAAAGTTGAAACTGGGTTAAATTGAAACCTGCCTGTGTTGGAACATTCTTTTCCCAAGAACAGACAGAAAACCCTAGAAAAGTCTTATTAAATGGAATGTTTTAAAGGCAGAATGGGTGGGAGGGATTTTTGAAAAGTATTTTGCTTTAATATTTGGTATTTTCCATTCATGTAATTGATGGAAAATTCCTATCACAAACAGCAAAAAGCTAATTTAGTTTATCTTTTAAAGTAATGAATTTTATGGATAGTGACAGAAAGTAAAGCAAATTACACAGAAAACAAATTACTGACTGTACTGAAAGCAGACAGCTTGAAAATGAATGGAGAATTGTAAATCTCCAGACATGCACTGTTATCTTACCTGATGGGCAGGAAAACGTCCATACAGTGACACTAGAGATACAAACAGCACCAATCCAATCACTGAAGGGATAAAGGCAGTCCACTTGACAGACAGGGGGTAGTTCATGAAACGGGAATTCATCTGCATGTCATCTGCAACAATGATTATGCAACGCTACTCTGTTGACTGGATGATAGGTACACACATGTATATTTAATTAATCATCTTTGGTAAACAATCTGCACAGTAATCAAAGTTAAGACATCTTCACATATATTTGATTGCCTCTCCACGTAAGTCTTCCAAAATGATGTATCAACCAACTGATGAGTTCACATGACAATTGGTACAAACATCATGCCCAGTCTCCAATCCATCTTGACCAATACCAACTCTTGAAGTTATATATAGTAGGCCTTCAAAAAACATGAAACCTTTCATTAAGAAATTGTATATGTCAAAAAATCTACTGCAAATAAGTAATGAATGTTTCATGTGACATTTCATATGTAGAAGTGTATCACCTGCACATTCTCTATGGTTTCTTGGATATTTTTTTGGAATTAAAAACATGGCAATGGTTTGAAACACAGATTACATTGGCAAATGTGGCACAACCTCAATGTCTAGTAACAGAAATTATGTACTAATATCTAAATTACTGAACTGTGCAATCCCATACTTATAGTTCCTCTTGGTGCCATGTATCTTGAAGTCAATAATAAATAGATACAAATGACAGTTCACCCACCTTCATAGAATGGCAAACCTGTGTCTGGGTTGACGTGTGACCGACTCTCCCATGTCCAGTATGATGTGTTGCGGGTCTCAAGAAGCTCTGGGTCATTCACTGTATGAATCTTATCATCTGGGCCTGCCACCAACATAACAACAGATATTTTGTTAGGTTCAGGCATATTTAATGTTTGCACACTTTCTTATATAGGATGATTCTTAGCACACAAAATCCTGAACATTCTATAAAGGCTTGCATTTTACCCCTAAAATGAATCCAGGCATTTTATATGGATATATGGCCACCATTTTGCTACTGGGAACAGGGAGCTTGTGGAAATCATATGAGAAGAATAACATAGTTTAGTGGAACATTTATTCATTATATTAACCACATCTGAAGGCAGCAATATCAGCATGCTGACAAAATGTTTACAAATTTTCTGAGAATATTCTGCATTAGGCCGATTGCATAACTGATTCCTATGATGCCAAGAATGCCTGGCACACTGGAGAACTGTAAGACATGTCTTGTATTGCTTTCACACAAACTTCAATCAAACCTCAACGATCATCTATGTGTTGAATCACTTATAGTAAATTATGCCCTTCAGATTGTCCCACAATTAGAAATCAGCATGTGTAAACTTCAAACATGAAATGAGCAGAAAATTCATTATGCATAATCCACATAGTCTATCACATTGCCAGTGGTACATCTTGCAGTTATTCACGCAATTCTTCCATTGCCACATCTTGCTAGAGAAGCAATTGTGGCCATGTGCTTATACAAAGTTCAGAAGGTGTTAAAAGTGCATATTTATTAGGTTATGAACACACAGCATTTGCTTATTCTTGAAGGTCAGTTACGGCCTAATGAACACAATGGTGAAAAAGCAATGCTGCTGTCCAGTTCTACATAACCTGCACTGTGACCAGAGTAACAACTTCAAGGTAAAGTTACTAAAATATTATCCCTAAATTCCTTCTTGTTGCCCATTCTATTCACAGTCACAAATACCGGTGCAGATGAGTCACATTCACACAGTGATAAAGTAAGTAGGTATTATAATTGCAGAGTCCTCTACCTGTGTATTGCCCAAAATCCTTTGGGTTGTAGAATATTTGATTTTTCCACATGTTGAGATCCAACAACATTACGAGGACTATAATTCCATAATTGAACCATTTTCCTACACAAAATAGAAATGAGAGAGTTACATGTTGTGACAATTTGTGCTTGAATTATGGGAAACACTTTGTTATTTTGTTTTCATTGTATGAACTGATGACTAAGAACATAAAACATCTGTTGCCAAGTGCTAATGACTAACACATATATGGAACCATAAAAATTATCTCTTTTTTTTTGTGGAAACTGGGAATATTTCCATTCTTGTCTCTTGAATTGTTTACAAGTATAATAAAAAAATTACACATTGTATTGTGTGAATTAAGATCCCAAAACAATTTGCACTTACACAACAGACGTCACTACAAATTTTTCTTACTAACAGAAAGGGGGAGGGGGGTGGAGGAACAGGGCAAGCCAATTTTGAAATTACTGTGAAGTATAAATTCACAGTTCAAATTGAAGGATAAAACTTTGAAATTATACATTATTGTTTCTTTACAGGGACTTGGAAATGGTAGGAAAATCTTAGATTACATTAATATTTCTGTGGAGAGGTTTCAGAAAACCAAGAAAATCTTGTGGTAGTTCATCCCTGGACCTAAATTACAACCTGTGGCTTTAGGCTGTGAAGCAGGAGGGTTAAACACTATATCAAGATTTTAAATTAGGCAAATGTAAATTATTATATTCCCAAAGGTTTAATTGCCAAATGGGAGCTTCCTGCTTCATGCTCCAATGATCAGTATGAACATGTGAAGGGCTGTGATAAAAAGTTAATATACACATTTAACATGAACACCCAAGCTGTGGTAGGTTATAAGGCACTGTTCACCCATTCCACCCATGCATTTTACATGCAAGAATAGTTTAATGTAACGGGGAATGACGGTTTGCAGTGTTAGGTACATTGGTCACTCATAACATCAACTTGTGAAGATGCAGAAAGAGAAAATCCTAAAACTTTTCATTTGAATTCCATAGCTGATCAACTAAGAAGACTTCACTGTACAGCTGCTTTATCATCTTTTACCAGATTAGTCCTTTGTTCTTAGCGCTTCTTACATTGACTTATGCATGTAAGAAGTCCCTAAAATTTCTGAAGTTATTGTGCATATCAGTCAATTCTGGTGTTCATTTTCCAGTACCACAACAAAATATTTTACCCTTAAAAGTGATACATTCTCAGGTCTAGAGAAATGTTCAGATGTTTGCAAATTTCCCCTTAATCCAGGTTCCGTTGTGGTTACATTTATTAATTCTCATCTGGTCTAAACTCACCAGTGATGTCAACTTCAGCGTACTTCCATTTAAGTGTTGCAACACTGAATCCAGGCAGGTTGACATGAAGGGTAGTGGTGAAGTGGGGAAAATCCCAGTCCTGCATAACGATCAACAGGTCCATAACCAGGATGAAGGATGCCAGAAATGCACGTGATAGCTCTGCATGACACGTGAAAGACAAGAGTTTATGATATTTCCTTCTGCATCTGGCAGCTATGAGGGCTAGGCCAATCCTGGGCCTATAAAACTTAAACATACTTCTGACTTCTAAATTAAATGAATTGGAGAGACTATTGAGAATACAGCCCTATTGCCATGTCTGTAAAATGTCATATAAACATATTTCATCCAAGATATTTATATATATTGGGTGATCTGTCTCCATATCAAATTTGCTATTCCTATCTGTAATGATGCTTAGCCACCGCTAATTTACAGAAGGCCAGAAATTACAAACATGTCTTATAATATCTAATTTGGAGTAGTAAATTTCTGTTCTACAAATCATGCTGTCCTTGTTAGATTTTGTAAATTTATTGCATCAGCACCTGCACAAACAGTGTTTAGATCAAGTAGAGGGGCACATTTATATTATTTACATTTTAAGATTATTAGTGCTTGTTGCAAAGGAACCCAGGAACACTCCTGTACTAGGTGGTTATTCCTGGAAGTAGACTTAACAATCCAGATTATGGAAATGTACAGCATTTTGACACCTACCTGTAGTAGCCACAAAGTCCCTGTTCAACTTATCCCAAGAGATCCAGTCACTCACAATAAGTGTAACAACAACAGAGGTGGCCACAACAGACCCCACCCAGAAAATCAGGATGCGGGGGACATTGGAGCGCCTCCAGATCTTCCTGAAATAGGATGCCCACTGGGGGTACAAGTTGTCCTGTAGCATCATGTCTGTCACCATGAGTGCTGTGATGAGATCACCTAGCCAAGTGCCACATGCTGCAGCCTTCATCACACTGAAATACAAGTGGCAAATTAAGTACAGAGTACAGTCCGTGTGGATACTGGCTTTTGAACTGCAGGGATGGCCTAATTTTTGAAGGTTGAAATTACTGTAGTACAGCTTGAATTAACACTAAGTTTCTACTTGAAATAATAACCTGAGGTTTACACATGCACCTCTGCAAGTACATGGGAAAGTAGTTTAGTATGTGGGTATTCTAATGGCTGTGAAATTAAAAATAAAAGGCAATCAAGAAGTAAGGACTTCACAAATTTGTGTATTGCAATAAAAATCAAACACTTTGGCAAATATAAAACTGAACAAGGCTAAAGGTGTCTTGATTTGCAGAAGAATTTCTCTAAGCCTGAACAGAAACCTGCCAGCAGTCAACCATTTTACCTGGCTATGCGGCAGTATTTCGCCATGATCAGAATTCATTTCGTTCAGCAATATTTTGTTTAACGTCCTCTACAGTGATGTTGAACAATTAATTCAAAAGTCATACCATAACACTCATGACAAACATCATTTTCAGAACATTTCCATGCAGCGCTGACTGATACAAGATGTAACACATTAGCTCAAGACTGATGGGAATAGTTCATTGTTCTTATACAAATGAATAAACTTCTGTTTCCCTACTATGAACAGCACACAATCAGTAAGAGCAGTCAGTTTTTCTAGCTACTTTGCAGTCAGCAATGAAGGCTTTCAATACGCTGTAGACATTATCAGCTTATGCAGTTTGTTTCAAGGTTTGGATGTGTCAGTAACTCTTATTTTACACTAGAATATGAATATTCAGGAAAGCACATCAGCTATGACAAGTTTACTGCACTTGGTGACTCATCTATTGGCTACAAAAACACACACACACAAGTGCATATTCGCTTTGACTTAATCTTTTACATGTTCTTCCAGTAACTCCACTTATATAGGCCTTGATATTGGAATGTCCTTGGAGGCTCTTTTTATTTCTGATTTATTTTCAATGGAAAAAAGAAAGAGTTGGCCGCTTGATGTAAGGTTTCCTACTAACATCAGGTGGGTTTTTATATTTCTTTAGAAATTCTGACACATGGAGAAGTTAAGTATTTGCAGCAACACATATTTGCAACTACTGATAATGATGGTTACTGTAGGATTTGATACTCTCATAGCATTATTGATGAAAATTCAAGTCTTCGATGACATTATGCCATACTGCAGCGTAAATATTTTCATACATTTTTGAGGATCATAGTGCACTGATCTTGCAAGTCATGTAGCTTGACTCTCAAGATAAATCTTTGATTCTGTAAACTAGAGTCATTAAGTCAGTTGATGAAAGTCTGACACACGTAACTGTCAAATTCAAGGAATATATTTACTTTAATATAGTAAATATTTATGCACAGCGCTTTGTACCTGGCATTGGTGACACCCATGTGACTGTTGATGTGGTAATGGGGGTTGTCATACCAGAGGAACAGCAGGAGGTTGTATGCATGTGAGAATACATACAGCGACACAATCACAGTGAAGAACATGGTCATCCAGGAGCCCTGCAACCATGATCATGATAAGAGAAACACAGGAGTTAAAGGGTCACATTTTATTACATTTAGAGACTAATAAGTCAAGGACCTTTCTTCAAATCCCCAAAAATGTTACACAAAATTTTCTACACGTGGGTCACTCATATTTATTACAACCACAGATCTGAAGACTGAATTGTTGTAGCAAAACCATTTTGTCCAATCTAGAGAAATTTTATGTCCAGTCTTAAAACAGCTGTGAAAAATGAATGGTAAAATAAGAGATTGGTGGCATTATTAATTAATAAATTTTTGCAGGTTTATGTTTATAAAAAGAAAGTAAAGGTCAAGCTGCATCTTTGTTCACTTCAGCACATCATAAACCACCGTCAAGGAGGACGGTCATAAACATAAAGCTCCGCACATTTTTCACCTCAGAATAAGATGGAGGTGAGTGATAATTTTCACATTGAATCCCTGGTGACAGGAATTCCAGTACCTGTTAAAAAAAATCTTGTACCTGTCAGAAAAATAACTCTGGTTTTCCAGACTGAAGCCAACCCCTATAATAACTAAGCTATTCGGATTCATATTTTACAAACACATGGTCTATAAAATTTTAAATAGAGGTAAAGGTAAAGGTAAAGGTGAAGCAATCCCATTACAGGCCTGGACAGGCCCAGACTGTTCAGGGAGTTTGAGGCTTCCAGATTTCAAGACAATCAGCACCTGAAGTTGGTAAGGTTGTCAGCCCTACGCACTGGCCGCCTTTACCCCCCAAGGAAATATTCCTGGTACTCATTTCCGTTAGAGACTGAGTCAAACTCAGGGCCATAGTGCAGCTGGAAGAATTATGTCACTGAAAAATTCCAGTGACATCATCAGAAATTGAACCTGTGACCTTACGACTTGTAGTGCAGTGCCTCAACCAACTGTGCCACCACATACCCCAGGTCTATAAATTATTTTTACAAATAATTTTACTGAAATTAAACTGCTGTACAGTAGATGGGTGAGTTCTTTCAGTACACAGAAATGTCTACTATTCTTCAAGTTATATCATGCTGATGATAATGTTTTGCTTAGTATGACTGAAGTGGGGAAGTCAAGAAACACCATTGTTTAAGCTGTGTTAAAAATGAGCTTATGCAAGATCCTACCACATGACAACATGTCAGACACAGGAGTTATAAATGTCCAGCAGGATGTGCATTGTGCATGGAGTCATCAGAGAAAAATGGTGCTTGTGAAACTGCAACTACAATATTTTTCGTTGTGGTACCTGGTCATCGCGAAACATTTTTAGCCTGAGGAGCTTGCCACAGAGATAGCCATGTATAAGAAGTTTGCCCAGCACCATGCCACACAGCATTGCCAGTATCCACATCAGTACCTGCAAGAATCCAGTGATGATATCAATAAGAGAAGAAACATGCTAAAGAATCACCTTCTAACTTGGAACATGAGTGTGACAGACAAATTCAAAGCACAGACTCCTGGCGGCTCAGTCATTATGCAGACGGCCTCATGTAATGTCTACCAAACTAAAAGTGACTGCTCACTGATCATTTTGAGTGAATAATTACACTAACTTGGTTTTTTACTCAACCATGATTAAGTTACATAGTCATGTTTAATGTAACCTGTGTCATAAATAATAGAATTGGGCAGATTATTGCATCGTGCCAACAGGTTCATTTTTGAATAGCATGTGTTATTTTCCAAATGCTTTCATGAATGTTGCTAATGACAGCAGCAGAGTTCGTGACATGTGCTGTAAGGGTACATCACACAGGTGCTATTTCTCCTTATACACCAAATCCTGGATATAATCCTGCAAGTAGAAATCACAAAGCATGGACTCTTGTGAACAGTGTGGCCAGGCATATTAACACCCACGACCAGCCCTACAATTTCCATGGCACCATTTGAAGTCGTCTGTGACTCTATGGAAATGTAATGGAGTACAGTCATGTTGCAGCCACAATTTTTATTTGATGTGGAGAGGAAAATATTTCAAAAGAATTGGTTTCTCTTCCGGCAGGTTTAAGTGCCCTCGCTCATGAGAACGTCCTATCTTATAAACAACCACACACATCGAGGAAGCGGCACAACTATATTATGCCACCAAGGGAAACACAAACGACAAAACACATTTTGAAAGGGATACGAGCGTAAGAAAATGGCGACACCCTGCGGTTACAATTATAAGAGTCTTAAAAGAGGAAGAGGAGAAGAACCCAATACAAATATTCACGGACGGAAGTAGGTCAGAAAGAGGAGTAGGCTCAGGGGTAGCCGTATATAGATCGGGCGAGAGCATCAATACAATACAGTGTGGGCTAAAGAAGAAATGCACGAATAATCAAGCGGAACAATTTGCAATTTTAACAGCCCTGGAACACATAGAAAAAATACAAACGACGGATAAAAGAGTAACAGTATACACCGACAGCCAAACAACATTGGACAAGCTGCAAAACAGCAATATACACACATACATAGTAGAAGAAATAAGAAGGAAAATAACGGAGATGAAGGAAAGCGAATGGAAGATAACACTCTGCTGGGCTAAAGCACACGCCGGTATAATGGGAAATGAATTAGCTGACACATCAGCAAAGAGGGCGGCGATAAATAAAAACACACCAGAGAGCTACAACAAAATTAAAAAAAGCGTAGTGATGAAAGATCTAGAAGAAGAAAGCATGAAGAAATGGCAGAGAAAATGGATGCAAACAACTAAAGGGAGAACTACGAAAGAATAATTCCCAGATGTGTCAGAAAGATTAAAGATGAAGCTACAACTAACACAAAACTTCACAGCCATAGTAAGCGGGCAGGGGAAAACAAGAGATTACCTATATCGTTTAAAAATAATAGAAGAGCCAATGTGTCCATGCGGAAAAGGGGACCAGACAATTGATCACTTAATATATGCATGCGAAAGGCTGAAAAAGGAGAGAGACAGACTTAAGAAGACAGCAATAAGAACAAATAAATGGCCAATTAACAAAAGGGACTTTATAAGAAGACACTATAATGAATTTACAAACTTTATTAACGATGTACAATTTGATAAACTAAATATAGAATAACCAAATAACTGTAACATATCAACTAAAATGATTGCAAAGCTTGTAGTATTACCATTGTAATGGAACAAGCAATAAACCATATAAAAAAACCACACACATAACCACCAGCCTTCTTTCACAGTGAGTGAACACAAACTACCTGCCAACTTGTTGATGTGATATATGGCATGTGTGAATGCACTCTCTCAGCATCGGTGGTGGTGCTGCTGGAACAGGCGGTGTCTACATAATAGATGCTTTTGGACCATATTGGTAAAACATAGTTTACTCAAAATGTGATAATCAGTAAGGACGTGCAGTTTGACAGTCTTGTGGGGCAGACTGCATATGGTGTGAAGGAACTGCCACTAAATAACTGCAGAAGACAGAGTCATGCAGAAGGAATGGTGCTATCTAATTCATGAACATTCATTATGGTGATATGATGAATCACTTAAAATTCAGTTTACAAGGACAACAGGATAATCACAAACTAATCTCACTCTGACATCCACTGTTTTTATATTGAGATCTTGTAACATTTTGTTCCCCATATTTCTTCCAATTCACAGGAAATGAAATTGATATAAAGAATTGTGTACCTTTATAAGTGACCAACGCCATTCTGGAGGATACTTGGTGAGGACAAAGCTGAACACGTTACCCACCATCGGGACGTCGGACTCTACAACAAAGAACAGATGTTCAGTCTTGAATAAGCAACAGTTTACCCTGCTCCTCACCGTGACTTCAATGTAAACATCACATACCCGTGTGGCTGTGGGAGATAGGATCTTCGGCGAAGAGCAGAAAATTGCAGAATATAACGAAGTACGTGACAAACAATCGAGGGTATGGGTGCTGAAAGTAATAACGTAGGTCTCTCTTGTCCAGCAGATGTAGTTCCGAAGACGTAGGATGAAGCATTAGCAGGCCTGCTGTGCCGGGGCAAGAAGGAGTAAGATTACAGTTCACCGTCGGCAGATGGGTCTGATGTAGGTGCTCAATGCCGCTTACCGCCATCATGATGCTACGACGACGCTGCACTGCCTCACTCTCATCCCAACTGCTGGCCTTCTTGGTAACGTACGCACAGAGGTCGAAAGGTTGCTGCAAAAATGGGAATATTTCTAGACGACATCTAACCAACCGACTGAGAGAATTACTGGCATACTAATCGACTAACCAAGCCGCTGATAACCAACATATTTCTGAGTGAGAGATGGACTGGCCACGCTGACCGACTGATTAACGAATTAATTAACCACCATACTTACTGGCTATATAACAGATTAACCAATTGAAAAAAAGTTAATTTACGCTAGGTTAAAACAAGTGAAGCGTGAGATATAAAATAAAACGTTACGAGATCTGGAACCAAACAAATAGAAAGTTTCGTCGTGCCATACGCCCTCCTTCTTTACTTTCGTTTTGTTATTCTTATAGACGATAGTTTACATCTATATAAACACGTTATTACTAGTAAAAAGCCCGTTGAATTTTCAAAGGTAAAATTTTGCCTACTACGTTCTCTAGCTAAGATTTACACAGATTAACATTCAGCTAATTCTTTTGCGTATGGCATAAAACCAGAAGAATCATGACCTCCACAGTTTCATTAATATTAAAGTCATGAATCTGAAAATTCTATAGAGACAGCTGGATACATTTTACTACATAAGTACGATGTTGTAATTTCGACCGAATCATGTCGTCGTAACTTAATACAGCTTCACTGAATATTCACGCCATGAACTTGATAAGTTCTGAAGAGACAAGATGATATAAAGTCTTGTAACTTGTTACAGGTGGATCTATTACTTAATATTTCACTGAACCACATTTACTCAAATAACATTCTGAAGAATGATTCGGAAGCACTCGAAGAAAGTATTTAACCTTCCCATGACGCAGAGGTTTACATTACAACTATTGCCCAGGACGAATGCGGTTTAAAATTTTAGTAAATCTGTTGAAGAATATGCTGTTGACCAAGATCGGCAGAATACGAGGATCTAAAGGTCCGTACAGTGTACAAAGGTCGAGAATAAAGGGTTGAGGAAATACAGTAGAGTAACAGGATACATCGTAGATCACCAACTGTCAATCGCATTAGAAGCTTCTAGGTTCCTATCATCCCTATAAAACATTTTACTGTAGCTATGTCAAAACAGTTCGTGAGCAAGCGTATAAAATATCGTGTATATATATATATGATTCTGAATGCCAGAGATATAGGTTCCGTGTGATCGCTATTTTGTAATTTTTTTAAAATATCACCTCAACAACGTTGCTGATTTTAAAGGGCTATTATTACACTAATTGAATAGTTTCTCATGACCATTACATTGGTATTACTGATGTTAAGTAAAGTGAACCAAAACATGAGTTACCGAGGTTCATATACAGCCACCTGATAACCCAGAAAATGGTCTGGCATCCGATATAAACAATAGTCCTACAGAGCCTTACATAGAATGCCCTTTTTATCATGTCCCTAAGAATGGTAGCTTTATCGCACAGAAAGCTTGCATCCACTGAGATTTCCGGTGACAGTTGTCGTGCTCGGGACTCGATACAAGAGATATTCTGTACAACAACAATAGGCCATAAAATAAATTCATATCACAAAATCAGAAATAAAATTTAGAGATATATGAACGGTGGAAATAAAGACCTATCTTGGTTTTGTAGGATCAGTAAGTTAGTGTTAAGTGACTTATTAACTTCAGGGATTAAATTTATTTTTTCTTTCTTCTTCTTCTATCTGATGACGTTTTCATTTCCACTGATTAGCTATGCAGTATCACAATAAGAATATCGGCAAAGAAGTAATTGGAATGAATGCAAAATGAATAGGCGTTAACCTGATTAAAAGTACTAAACCAGGGACTAAACCGGTATATGCAGAATAAGAATTAAGCATAACAAGCACGCGGCCGCAACGCTTCGTTCTCTGAACACAATTCTGGTATATCCGTAGATCGCTGCAGTCAAGTGCAGACGGAAGTGAAACAAGAGACAGAAGACAGACGGATGATGGAAAGAAAATCTGAGTTTATAGTTTTATGAAACAACCTAACAGCTAATTATCGACCTTCCACTTGGCCATTTCAGACTCCAGAGAAGTGCAGTTATTTGGTGGCACTTACCGACAGCCGCCTGTCTCCTGCGCAGAAGCTGAACTGCTGCTGGTACTTGTGCAGCCTGGTTCTCGTAGTCATTCTGCCACCCCCAATGGAGGCGGTCTCCATAACCACAGAAGTAGACGTGGCCGAGCTGGGGATGACAGCCGTTCCACATTGTGGTCGAGAATTTCCTGAGGCCTCCGCCGCCGGCTGCAGTAGTTCCAGCTCCATGCCATCCTTCGCGTTATCATCATCATCATCATCATCGTAGTAATAATCATCGTCGTCATTGAAGCAGTTCTTGTAACACTTGCCAGGTTTCTGGGCATTATGGATATATTTAGAACCTACTTCAGTGAACACGTGGTGCCAGATGGCACTCTGGTCCTCCTCATTCCCATTACTCTCGACATTGACGTTTTTATTCCGTTGCCTGTCCTCTGAAGACGCTCTCCAATACCAGGGTCTGCTTCGGCTTCTCTTATCCTCGTCCTCATTTACCACGCTTGCCTGTCGTTGGATAGGCTTTTGTGGAGGTGTTCGGTTGCTCGTTATGCGTTGAAACGTTGAACTGCGGACCCTCTGCATCCTAGGGGAAAGTGGTGGGGAAGCTTCTAAGGAGCAGGTTGTGGCAGTGTGACGAGACCCTGAGCAAGATTTATATGACATGGGGGAAGTAATTTCAGTGGGGTGTCTCTGTTTGGGCGGTTTACTCACGTCGATATGGCATAAGTCTGAAGAACGAAGCGGAACGATTACGTCGTCCAGAACAGAGACGCTTATGTGATCATTACCGCAGTTCAGGAGGGACATACTGTTACTGTTTCTGTCGTCTAGGATGGATATGCCATGTTCATACTCGATTTCAAGCAGCGATTCGCTCATAATATTCCTTTCGTCTACAAGAGGAGAACTACGATTGTCGGCAAAGGGTCGCGCTGATATTCCCGCTGTTTCCATGGCAACCAGCAAGGAATCCCGTGTGTTGTCATTAGGCAAGGAACTGCGCGTGCTCGCACCATCAATAAGAGACGGACTGCGAGTGCTACCATCGATGTAGGCCATCTGCTGAGAGACTCGGTTCCAGAAGTCGACCATACTGGATGTCGCCAGGGCCAGAGCTGAGACTGTCTTACAGCTCGCGTTGCTGTTTCTGCGCTCCTTAATGGGGGCAACAGGAGAAGGAGAGGAGCCACCATTGTTGAGAGATATCAGAGACTTCCTGAAGCAAGTAGACGAGGCCATAGCTTGCGGTGGGAAGTTCATCTGATCCTGACACAGACAGTTTAAAGCTGTGTCTAGTTTTTGTTCACGTGGACTTGTTTGAGTTCAAGTTCCGCACTAATTACTTGCGTTTTTGCTGGCACTGGTATTGTCTAACTTCCGTTCAATTTCCGAGATGTAATTTTTTCGGAACTTAAAAAAACTTCACTATCATTTGCAGTTAAACTCAGTAATACGGAACTTCTTTGAGTAAAGGAGTAAAGTGACTATATTAGTCGATCACAAATGTATATTTTCAGTACAAAATTATTTTGCAAAACTCACAATACACTTCCACAAGGTGGCGGATATATAGGTATATAGAATGTATAATATATGTATGTTACAAAATTATAATTTCAATATAAATATTTTCTTCTTCTTTTACTCTACTTTATGGATGGTATTATAATGGCACGTGATTATGAAGGAAAATTAAGTTTGTTTGGTTTAATTTTAAATTCCAATTTCTTAGCCGATGCCAGTGGCACTAAAGGCAAGGTAAAATGGGTACAGATTTCCTTTCATGTTTATAATAATGCGTTGCAGAGTGTTATTATTTGTTTAGGAACTGATTTTCTTCTTTTGCTGATCAAGCTCTTCCTTTTCATGATGCGTGATGTCGAAGGATTTTTGGCTGATGCATTCGATGTCGTTAGTATGGCGTGCTGATGAAGACTGTTCAACATGGCGGACATCCGCATTCAGTCTTCCATTATTGGACTGGAACTGAAGAAAGAAAAACAGAATGATAATGTTAGAATGTATACAAGATAATTAATTTCAGTTTATTTCTGCTCTTCCATTACCACGAAATAACAGAGATGCAATGAAATTTCGGGGAAAAAATTTCTTTGGAAGGCTACTTTCGCAGCAGTAAGTAGTGTAGTCTTTTAAGGAGAAGTGTAAGAGACGTCATTTATACATTTTCGTTACGCAGACTTGCATGTAGAAGTAGCTCAACTTACTTCCGGTTTTAACATGTCTCATCCCGCCTCTTTTCTAAGAAGTCCACACCAGCTCTGGGGCTTATCCAGCGTTCAATTAAATGAATACTGCGTGCTCTTTCCCAAGGAAGTAAATTGGCCGGGGCGTGAAACTGACCACTCATTTCCATCTAGTACCGAAATTATGAATGAGTGGAATTATACCTCAAATCCCTTGCCAAGTTGAATAAAGAGAGACCAACTTGATATCACTTGCTTTTTTAATTCATTATTTAATGCTCAACATGTTTCGGATGTTAATACATCAATCCTCAGGAGCTTGCGACTTATTTGTTGAGTTATTTCATGGGTTGTATCCGGATGCAGATTGAAGCCTGCATCCGGATACCACACCACCCCAGCCAAACCACAACGTAACACCAACACGCATCGAACCAGAGCAATACAACCCATGAAATAACTCAACAAATAAGTCGCAAGCTCCTGAGGAT
>Ga0123352_10003860_pt1:5000-21860 | contig 21860 bp, 7 predicted proteins | sample TergutLab28metaG_FD_89700 | JGI IMG/M metagenome (GOLD analysis project Ga0123352, IMG submission 89700) | Labiotermes labralis P1 segment gut microbial communities from Petit-Saut dam, French Guiana - Lab288 P1 | ecosystem: Host-associated > Arthropoda: Insects > Digestive system >...
TGACAGGACGATGTTTATGACGTAACTAAACTGAGACAGTTCCTCGACATGGTGTTCTGCAGTATAAGTACAATGCACCGGCCTTATGGCTTTATAACAGCAGCAAAGCTAAAGAAGTTCCAATCTTTGATGCAGCTCTAATTCTTCTGTTCAGTTCTTTGTAGTTTTATTGCTGCAAGGTTTATTCTTCTGCCAAAGCAGTGAGCACTTAAAAATCTAATGACTTTATCTGACTGCTACAGCAGACGAAGCGCTGCATGTAAGATCCAAAAGGCGGCTCAAAAAACAGTCTCACACAAATCATCTTGCCACACTCTTTCCTCGTATCAAACCTAAACGCAAAGCTATCTCAATGTCTAAGCACCGCAGCATGGAATTTTACAGGAAGAATGGCTTTAGACTTCCATATTCAAAAGTGGATCCAGATGACCGGCCAGATACAAGCTCCGGCCATTTCAATCCCAGAATGAAAGTTGTGCAGAATCAACTGGCCAACAGGAACTTACGGAATGTAGCCGATCAGTGTGTATCAGCGACGCTCCGTATTCTGAAGATCCTGGGTTCAAATATTGGTCAGATGACCAGCTCTTCTGAGGTTTTTCTTTGTTTTTTCCAGTCTCCACAGACAAATTCCAGGAAAGTAAGGTAAATTAACCTCGATTACTTCCTTTCAAGTCCTTCCTAATTAATATTGCCTAACCATTCGATATTACACAATGTAAATTATTGCCAATGCAGTTAAATGCGCTGGTAACAGGGCCAATCTAAAATTTTCCCTATCCAATTTATGAAGGGATCCAGGAAGAGTAAAGGTATAGCTCAACTCATTCTTAAACACGGCATAGATGGAAATGGGTGGTCAACATGACGCCTCGAACGCTTTACCCTGGCAAATAAAACGGCACACTGTGAATAAGAAGATCGGCGGGCCCCAGAGCAATTCTGGACGATTTATAGAAGAGAGAATTGTCTTAGGAAGTGTGTCATCACCGTTGTGTATGTGAAACTAGGAAAAAGGTATGTAGTCAAGCACAACTTAATCACTGAGGTGTATTTAATGACTGTGATGGAAACAACTACATGTTTCGGCCTGTATTGGCCATCATCAGGTTGTCTAGGGAACTTAGGGGCTAGCTATATGCATGCCTCAGTGATTAAGTTGTGCTTGACTACATACCTTTTTCCTAGAGAATTGTCTTGTTGCTGGAGGGATAAGAAGCTTCGACCGTTCAGCCCGCAGTCCAGTCACTACACCGATTACTCTAACCCGGAACCTCTGGAAACACCGTACATACGTAAATAAACACGAGTTTGGCAAAATGTACTGTTCTCTGCGACACGCTACGGAAGAAAGGACTCTCGAAATTTGGGGTTTTCACGGCGGTGTACAACCCTACTGGGATCTTGTGGGTTACAACCGTGCAGTCTGGTAGGTGGGGGAACCTGAATATGGAGGCAGCGAATGTTCGTAGCCATCTACCAGACTACATGATGTCAACATACAAAATCAAAATAAGCATTCGAGAACACATCAATGAATCGAAAGCCACTCTTTATCCCGTTATGAGTAACAAAATATGGAACTACTATTAATACTGCTACTGCTACTGTTACCATTATTATTATTATTATTAGAAAAAGTTTTGATAATTTTTTTTAATTGTCCCCGGACTTAATTTACATATTTTCTCAACACAATGAAAACCTCCTTAACATTTTGATTACCAAGTAGCCTAAGGTCAAAGGCGGTCGAGAGACCAAGTCATGTCCTCGTACCCCTAAACATAAATATCAAGATGTTCGAGTGCACGCTGTAGAGATACAGCCGTAATCATTCTTAACCCCGGCATCAGATTGGCGTAAGTGGTCAGCCTCATGCCCCGGCCTTTTTACCCTCACGGAAGAAGCCATCGTTATGGATCGAATGGAAGGCGGGGTGGACTCCATAGCCGGTCTCAGGTGGCTCTGGCGATAAGACAAATCTCTTGCCCATATCGGGAATGGAACATTTCTTTGGATGTCCAGGCAGAAGCCACTTACTATGGCCTTATGACTCGCTGCCACAATTTAGGTAACATTTTGTATACCGAACTTTTGCACGGTCTTTCTTCAGTGACAGAAGATTTCGGAGTCCCGCTCTGCTTTCGCCATCAAGTGAAAATAAAAAGCCAATTTTTTCGTTCTATTGGATTCTAATTAAATCACAACCAAAAATATCAACGGAACAGTTTTCATAATTTTTACCTGACGAAGGAAGTAACACTATCATCCGAAACGTTTTGTTACTATAACCAAGATTACGGAAGAGAAGTCCGTTACATGTTGTGACGTCACTAACACGTCTTCATCAGGAACTTTCAGACCTACCTAAATACATTTCACATTACGTCAGTATATTACGTTTTAAATAACGCTTTAACTAACTCCATAGCTGGTTGTTTTATTGCGTTATTAGTATGTTATGTTTGAGAACAGTTTGTAAGTCATTTAGTTATTCAGTTACATCATAATAGTCTGCTTGATTATCTGCTTAGACAGGAAGGTAGGCAATGCTAAGAAGCAATGAGAACCAAAACGGAAGTTGTGAGATAATCTTACATGGTTTACTAAGTAAACAGTAATATATTTTTGACAGAATCTCTCTAAATCGAGCGGTGTTCAATTTCCGGGTTCTATTAAGGAACTACTGGCCTCTTCTGCAGTTCTTTGCCAAGAATAACACGGATCAGTTTCCTTGAAGGTAGGCGCTAAACATACGCTATAACCGAGAGGTAAACAGACCAACAGTTTCCTGTCTGCTGTTGCCACAAGGTAATTAGACAATTACGTCAGGAGGCCGTCCAACACTGACCACGAGGGGTGGCCGAAACCCTGTGCGAAGACACAAAACCATCGTGAAATTGTCTCATGCATATTCAAGAGTATTATATCACGTCCTGGGTATCACAATTTGTTGCTTTCCACACGACCTATATGTCCATCCCATCGTAAACTACTCGATTTCACTACAATAACAATGACCAGCATTAGGCGAGATAGCTCACTCGGTCGGTGATCAGGCAATTGGCTCCACAATCGAGGAATCAGGATGCTACATACGACTGGACCCAGTATTTTTTGTGAGTGTTTTTAGGTTTTGAAAGGCGTGTAACTGAGCATTCCATGACCTATAAGGACCATACTATCTTTGAAGATGAAGGCACTAGGATCCTTCGAAATTCAGGGAACCAATAGCAAAAGATGCAGTATTACATCCCAACGACCGGAATCCTGAAGTATTTCTCTCCTCTACAGTCCGTCCAAGACCCACGGTGGGACCCATTTAGTATTCTTAACAAGCGATACTTTGGGCAGCTGACCGCTCAGCTCCATGAGAAACACATGGTGCCCCATGTATGTCTTATGAACATCCGATTTGATATAAAAATTACAAGGGGACACACCAATAGTAATTTGAATTTACCGTCAGAGTCAACAATTCGTTGTATTCAACAATGCAGAACAATACTACATGTTTCGGTCTATACGACCATCTTCAGGCAAAAATGTACATAATTTAAGAAAAAACAAGCGATGTACATTAAAATATGTTGGAATTTGCGAGATATGGTAAAATGTACAATTATCATAACAGCGGAGTATTAGGTATTTTATTTTGTGTATCTTCTTGTTATTAAAACCGTGCTACGTTGTTTCTTATTTTTAATATGGTTAATATGTTATGATAATTATATATTTTGCGAGATGTCGCAAATGTAAACATAACTTTAATGTATTCAGTTTTTTTCTTAAATTATGTACATTTATGCTTAAGATGATCGTATAGACCGAAACATGTAGCACAGTTTAGCATTGCCGAATGCAACGAATTGTTGATTTTGACGGTCCATACAAATTGCCATCCATTTATTATAAGTACAACGGGATGAATTCCATCAAAATATGGACACGTCATCAGTGTGCAGTCAGTCTTACGACGGGTCCATAGCCTCTTCCAAAACGAGTTCCCCACAGAGTGCGATCTAGTGTTTCCTTTTTCAATTTCCAGTACCCTCTCTTTCCCTTAAGGTCATCCAGTAGCCGCTTACGTCTTCTTCCTCGTGTTCCTGTCACTTCTGTCCTCTATAATTCAATCAGTAACGTGTTTCAGGCAATTTCTACGCAAGATTTGATCAATCCAATTAGCATTGCCTCTATTTATGGCTTGTAGGATATTCCTCTCCTCCTCGACACCACGTAACACTTCTTCATTTTTCACATGATCTTCTCCATCCTCCACTTCGGGAAGTAGATTAGAAGTACCTTCCAGTTACTTCTGATCTACTTCCCGAAGTGTCCAAGTTTCAGCACCATAAAAAGCTATGCTCCAAATGTGGCATTTCACTGGTTTCGTCCTTAAATTTAAATCCCAATTACTGGTGAAATGAGTCTTCTTGTTGAATGCTGCTTTTGTCACGGGATCCTGGACTTAATTTCCCATGTACCTCTTATATCATCTGTTGTCTGACTATCCAAATATCTGAAATACTCCACATTCTCCATTCGTTTTTTTTTTATCTATCATTATCTGTAATGGGTATGACGCTCACCTCCATCTAGTCCAAAGCCCCCTCCTCCCCCAAAAAAGAAAAACTAATACCTCGACTCCCCGCACCATAGCGGGGTGGTTAATTAAGCACAGTCACAACTTTGCCTTCAACATTGCTAAATGAGCCGTGTAAGTCCTGAAGTTTTCCTTTGCGTAACCGTATCCAAAAGAACTAATGCAGCATCAATAATAACAGTTGTGCTACAGACAGAACCGCTGCTTTCACACCCTGTACGGAGAAATTCAATCAAAAGGGAATTATTTCTCTTGCGCACGCGAAGAATCCTACTGATAAAACAGCGAAGTGGGCCCCATGGGAAATCCAGAGAAATAAATGTAAACCTATTTCCAATACACGCCACATTCGCTGCTCCAATAAAGAAATCTGCCGTTCCTAACACGTCCTTACTCCATACAGATGGCTTAGTTCCTGAACATTCTCAGAGTAAAGAAGAACACACACAAGGAACGAATTCCTTCTGCCCTTTTAGGGCGAATGCGCAGGGGTCCATCTTCATGTTAGGGAGGTCAGTGTTGTCTGAACCAGTGCGTCACACGATCCACACGCATAACAGGGTAAGTCCAATTTATTGCTTATACTTGATAGTTTTATATGTTGATCTTCTTAAATTTAATTTTACTCTAAATATTAACGACAGTCCCTTCACTGCAGACTGAACAAAATATGCAGCCACAGTACCGATAACTTCAAATAACGATATACGTAACCGATATCAACATTGTAACTTTGGCGAAACACAGGCTGAGAGCTCCCTGATGATGGTTCATGTAAATCGAAACATGTTGGAGCAAGCATTATAATTTTAAATGATTTTAACAGTTTAACAATTTTATAAGAATTGTGTGCATTAGTTGGACAAATAAAGAACTTAATATTATCAACATGAACGGTGCAACTACGAAGACAAGAAAGGTAGTTTAAATGATCTGAATTCATCCCCCCTAGCTAAGGTTCACGGTCACTGTTTAATTCACAAATTGCACTAAATAACAAATTGACTAGTACACGTCAGCACAGCAAATATTTATTGGAGTTGTGATGACGTGTACTAGTCGGTTTGTTAGTTAGTTCGTCAGAGCACTTCGTGATGCCCTCCTTAAAGTCACAAATTACAGCTTCAGGAATTTCATTGTCTTAATTTTTTTGTGTCTATTTCTCTACAGGGGGTTTCGTAAATATGACTGTACAATTTACCGAAATTAATTAAACTCCTTTCTCTCTTAACGACATACCACTTACTCATAAATTCTGCGATAACTAAATTCTTCATTAGATTAGGTTTCCCCAGATCTGCGAAGCACACTTTTGGAAACACTGACCTGAACACCGGACAGTATTTTTAAACAAACCGCGACCGAATAGTTAAACCTTGGAGGAAAAAATTGCTTTTGCGAAAACCGTCCATTACGTACTAGGCACGTCTCACGACTGGCCGCTTTCTTCAACATTATTCCAATTTCTTCGTCCTTCCATTCGACATTATCCAATCCATGCAACTGTAAATCGTTGTTAGATAAAATAAATATGTCATTCGAATATCAGGTACGGATTACAGTTTCATATTCAGATCGTTTTACATCAGATCGGATCGTACATATGTGAAAATGACAGCATATGTAGAAACAACCACCTGAAACAAAAGTATCGATTTTTAATACATCGATCATTAGTTCACACAAGACTGAACCATAGATAGGATTACATTTTCCCTTTGCTTTGCACGCTGGCCCATAATGATTAAATTCAACAGGCAGGTTTTAACTGGAGAGCTGCTGGCTGAAGCCAGTGGATTCAGAAACAATGTACGGGATGCCCTTACTGTTAATAAATACTGGTTCCATACCACTGAAATGAAAGGTGCGTGTGCAGGCAACCATGATCATTGTTTTGGGTGAATAAGCAATCAGTTTCAATATTTATACCGGTGTTTGTATGGAAAATTCAGCAGTCCGTGGAAATAATGTGCTTTTAGTTTGATTCCAGAAAAACATAACCTAAAACCACCTCCTACGCTGTTCTGTTTGTTCCCGTGTGTCTTTCATACATTTTAGCGAATTGATGGTTTCCATTAAACATCGCATAAAAGCCCATACCTTCACAATTCCTCTATTTGAACAATCACAACGCCACAACGTTGTAGTCCGAACAGCCGTATACGTCACAGCTAGGAGGGCTACGGGTTGAACGAACCGGCGTTCGAATCCCGGTAAGAGCAAGAGATTTTTCTCTTCTCGAAAATGTTCACGCCGGCTGTGGGGCCCATCCACACTCGTCATGAATGGGTAAGCGTCCGGGCCATGAAGTTAACCACTCACATCAAATGTCGAGATTAAGAATAAGTGGAGCTATTCCTCTTCACACCCTACATGTACTCATGGCGTAGAAAAGAAAAACTTCCCCTCTTTTTATAGCTTAGTGTGGCGGTAACGATACTGTGAAGATGTCTGGTTCGAATCCCGGGTCGGTCACCGATCAGGCCTTTCAACCAAACCAAGTATGCAATTATATTCTGTACCTTGTGTGCCACGTGCCTCGCCTACTAACGGATAAACAGTTAAACTGAAATGGTTGTTTAGATACCGTCCAACCTCCCCTTTTCTTTATCGTTCTGTTCTGAAACATTTCTGGCCTCTGCTCAAGACTATTTCGAGAAGTGACCTTTCTCTCTTCTACACTGCAAACTAATTAACTCAATGGACAGCATCATTGAGAAGCTGACAGTTCCTCAATCACTCAATAAATTCAGCGCAATTTGTTGAATGTCCAGTACACATTCACAAGGTCCCACAGCGTGCCCCTATCCTCAACCACATAAATCTAGTCTTAAGATCATTTTAGTATTATTCTCGCATGTACCTCCAGGTCTTTCAAACCGTCTCTTCTCTCCAGGCTTTCCTCTTATCTTGCAAACGAAACCAAGTAGAAAAATTAGCATCAGGGGTTCTATACGTGTATTGCACCTAATAAAACAAATTATTCGAGACCATTTTTGTCTGCTGTTTGATGTGGCCAGAATAAATCAAATTTATTTTAATTTTTTTCTTCTGCATTAGCAAAAGGTTGACATAAGAGATTATGGTCCACAGAGGAGGGTACGTACATCTGTAATCTTCATAGCCTTTGTTTTTGCATGCAAAACAAAATTATCCTTACTGCGGTCGAAGTATGTCTATACGTACTGGCATCAGTGTATATTCATTATACAATTCTCCCCATCTTCCTGTCATTTCCCTCTCTTAGTTCCAAATATTCTCCCCCCGTGCTTTGTCCTCAACAACCTAAATCTATGAGGTAATACGTTTTAATCAGTCTAATGCAACTGACAGCAACGCTGATAAAATAATATCCACTTTTTAAGCCCGAATGCTTACAAAACCAAAGAAGGATTACACAGAACAGGATCCACTGCAGTAACTACTTGGAGTTAATAAAAAAAAACTTTCAACGCAAAAACACAACTTTTTAATCTAAAATTTCTTAATATTTTAATGATTTAACAAGGAGAAGGACAAGCCTCTTAAATTCAAGAGAACAAATAATCAATGTAGTTCATTAACTAGCGTAATTAATTTTTTTTTGCATTAAGTGAAGACCTTGAAGAAGACTTCAAGTTAAGTCGAAAAATGTCCAGCTTGAAAAAAATGAAATTCACTTATCCACAATGATCTCAGCTGCATCGGACAGATTAACATATCCCAACAGAATAATTAATTACAGAAATAATCCACTCTCAGTCTATAGTGTTTCTCGCGGCTGAGATGAAAGTTTCACGCTCATATACACAGCAGTTCTCCTCGAGCAGTTCGCGAAGCAAGACCTGTTTAGTGTTGTGATCGAAGTCTGTGCTTTTACCTACCAACAGCCGTGAGAGTGCAAGTTTGGTTAACCAGCTTCTAGTCCAGGCGCTCGGAGTACTTCAGGTACGCAAATAGCATAAACATATCACAATAACAAAATAATGTTAGCGATCGGGAATGTTCCCGGATCAGATAACTCCATGAACACACACACACAGCGTGTAAGTATGGCTACAAAATTCGCAAATTTAGTATCCGATGTTTGCATTGGAGAAGGGAAGAGAAACGTACGTATGCAGGGGACGTTTATGGTAGCAACAGACACTCAGACTGGAATATTTACGAAGAGGGAATACGTGCGTGGCTTTAGATCTAGACAGAGAGAGAGAGAGAGAGAGAGAGAGATAGGCAAGTGTTTTATTTGATGACCCTTTCAATTGCACAATTATACTGCGTCAGTAGTAGATGAATGAATGAAATATGAGTAGACAGCACTTGCGCAATTACAATGACAGAGGAAAGCCAAGGTATTCGAAGCAAAACCCGTCCCACTGCCCCTCTGTCCATAGCAGACATACGCAACAGAACAGCTGTCATGGCGATGTGTGTACAGTGTCACACATTCGTACCACAGCTCATGAAGTCAGCCACTTTGTTCAGAAGAGGACAATGACACAGACACATAGACACGGTGACTTCAATCATTACAGCTCCGCTCTTTATGAATGACGAAACTAGGCAATAACACGCGCGGCAATCATACACAGTTCATCACAACCTTCTCGAACGCCACAGAATGTGGAGCAGAGGAAAATATACAACACTTTCCGCTATGTCGGCCATGAAGGGTACAGATGCGCAAGTTGGAATGTAAAGCTGTAACATTCAAAGAGTTTTTAGGGGTGGGGGTATTTTATTGGGAATATAGAGAGGATTCAGGGAGTAACTGTAACAACAAACATGAAGTCAACCCTATTCGAAACCCGGACAGGGCAACTGACAATATGCATGACATAGCAGAATTTCTTAGTGACTCTCCCTTCACAGTTTACGAGTGACTGCTATATTGCTCATTTGTCTTTTGTCTGTTCTGAAAAATGTGTTTAGGCAGGCCTGCATCAGCAGCTGCTAACTGCATCAGCCACTGTCATGGAGCCTGTTTCATCCCCCTTAATTAAGTCTAAAGTTAATCAAAATAATATTAAAATTTTCAGTTGCTACTTCACAGTAAACACACTCAGTCTCCATTACAAGATCAATCAGATAATTCTGTGTAGGCAAATAATAGTTATTCTGACTAAAATGCAAAACATCTGAATTCATTGACTTTGTGGACTTTTTCTATCGTATGTATTAAAATTTAAAACAATACACTTCGGGGACAAGATTATTTACACTGGGATAGAACACGGATTAGACTCTGTCACCGAAAAGCAGAAAGTAGAGTGTTAAATCTTAACACATCCGATGGAAAAAGTACACAAAGTCAACGAAAGCAGGTGTCGCATACCACCGTCAGAGCCCTACACAACAGTAACAATAAAACAAGTAAATACACACCTTCGTCAAAATGAAGACTTCCTGGATGTTAAACCAGCTAATACGTAAAGTAACCACTGTGCTTTGAAGGATAAATCGCATTCACATATAACTGCCACCACGACTGTTTTAATTGGACTTAATTTCTGAGCGAAAAATGTATGCCCCCTCCCCCAAAGAATATGTGTCAAAAATAGCACAGTGTGAATGTAATTAAATCCGTAGGTTTTTTTTTTATTTGTGCATGATTTTCATCTGTTTGTGCACCCTAAAATATAGGAGGTATACGAAAATTGAAGAAATAAATACAGGTAAAATTCCGTGTTGATTCTGATTTAACGAGCAGCGATCATTAGAAGATGCAAGGCAACAGAACAACAGAAACATATTGATCTGCCGAGAGATTTCGATTACGAGTTAAACCTAAACTGATTCATTACTGCTGCGCATCATCGCGCGTGATAAGCTAGAGTTAGGGTTTTAACCTATGGTTCGCGACTCAAAAACAGACCCGCCATTTAGGATGGGCCGGCATGATACTCTTTGATAAATTAATATTGCCTCTTACACAAGCGAGTTTTATGACCAGGTTTAATGGTATAAAATGCGCTGATTTGACAGCTGAAGAGTGATAATACATACTTCACAGCATATGTACCCTACGTGATTCCAGGGTGCTCCTATATGCAAAATGGATTTGTTTTTACTGCCGGTGACCGCCACTACAATTGGGGAAGATTTTGTTTTTAAAACGTTGACTCTTTTTCAAGGAATTGGGCTTATGATACACCGTCAACAGCGCCGGGCAAGGATTTTTTGCAAGGTGGTGCACATTATCTCTATGTAAAATGACCACATTAATTTTCAGTAACAAAGATGTCGTTCAATTTAAATTCCTAATCTATCGACTAAAACCTTTAGGCATTGTGTTTAATTAAGTTTTATTTTTGTAGTTTTTTGTTTGATTGAATAAACGCCCAATATCAAAATACCACGAACGTGCAGGTGCTGCGCGCCCGGCATCTCGCCTCCAGCGCCCCTACCGGCATCTTTGGATTATGCCAAAACTTCTGTGCCAGAGTGACGGAAAAATTTTTAATTGCCTCTTTCATAGGGAGGACTTAGGTGGCTGCTGGAGGAATTCCATATCGTGAAAAAAATTTCATCTAAGTTGTAAATTTTAGAAACCCAAGGTCATAAAGCAACAAGAATTTTAGCCACATGTGTTCAGATACTGACTCTGAATACATGCATTTACTATTTCATCCTGAGTTCAGGTGACTGTCATTAGGAAATGTCCTTATATGCGTTGTGGTATTATGTAATGAGGTCGAAAACCTCTTATCTGGAAACATCATCCACTAGCTCAAAGGTTCTCGAGTTCATAGTGGTTAATAGAACTAGCCTAATCTTTCAAATCTACATGAAACAATTAAACGAAAGGCTAACTGGATTGGTCACTTTTTGCGTAGAAAGTGCCTTCTACAACAGGTTATTGAAGGAAAGATAAAAGGGTGGATAGAAGTGACGGGAAGACGAAAGAGAAGATGTAGGAAGCTACTGATGTCCTTGAGGAAAGGAAAGGATAATCTCATTTGAAGGAGGAAGCTCTAAATCGCACTATGTGAACAGCTTGCTTTGGATGAGGCTTTGGACCTGTCGTAAGACAGACTACTAAATGAATAAATCCTTAAAATATATCATGAAATCAGTCAGTTGAATAATTCAACACAAGGCAGTGATATGACAGTGACTGGGCTAATAAAGTACTCGAAGGCGTTCAAAGAAAACTAAAATTTAGGAAGAAGAAAATGGAAATACACAAGATTGCTTCTTGCCAGGCATTAAACTTTCTTCTGAAAGAAGGAAATCCCGAACTACTTGAAGTAAAAGATGTAAATGTGGAACATTTGGAAGATTCAAAAATTAACTTCGACTGCTACATTCTGGAGGGTGTGGTAAAATACAGTTGGGTGCCCAACCAATTTGGCATTGACGTCAAAGTTCTCGCTAACGACATTCCAGAACTGCTGGCCTTCAAGAAGAGCTCACCGAGAACCAAACCAATAAGCCACTGCAACACAATTTTCAAACACGTTCATTGTGTTCTGGATCAAAACAAAAAAAAAAATAAGTACGAGTATCTGGAAGTTTAGCTATCATTTCTGATGAGGTACTTGTGTGAAACACGAATCTGAACACATGCCATAACAAAAATTAGTCGTCCAAGTCGACTGCAACCACAGCATTATTTAAGATAACTCTTCTTCTTCTTCTTCTTCTCTTCCTTCTCCTCCTCCTTCTTCTCTTTCTCCTCCTCCTCCTTCTCCTTCTTCTTTCACTGGCCCAACAGTCAATAATCAACATTGACCTCTTCTACTATGGCTCTCAATTGGTCCCGATTCCGCGACTTTCGCCTCCAATTTCCATCGCCCACTATCCTGACATGTACAGCCTACAAAAACATGATCACACTTTGCAGCACATTTAATGTGCGTGCAAGGTCAAGGTTCACATTTACATACCGCTAAATTAATTACATTCGTCCTTCGGCAAAACCATTGTATGTTGCCAGCTAATAAACGAATTACGGGTTAAATTTTAATATTACCATTTAGTACAAATAACTATTTTCTTGGTGTTAGTTATATTTAAAAACTTGTATACCACAGTCAAATAATTAAAAGAAAATACTTTATTGATTCAAAACTGGACCCAGTCGTGAAGCTTACTTCTAAAATTTACGTTCCGGCCGAGAAAGCCTGAGAACTCACAGTCGAAAGCAAAATGTCAAGGGAAGAAATATAAAGCGACTGTCTTCATGGAACAGAGTTTCTTTTCCGAACGTCACAGTTGGCACCTAGTCAGGAATCCCTTGCTTTCACAAGAACCAATCAGCAATAGCCAGGCTCTATAATGAACCAAATAAATCTCATTCAGTATGTTCCTTAGATGGTATATCAACCCCACACCTACACCCACCTACGTTTTCTAAGCAGTTCCCTCCTGTGAGGCTTTGAAACACAAAGAGCGAATACCGTTTTCATCTCCATAATGAATGCTAAATGGCTCTGCCACCAGGCGCAGGATAAGAACAACTCTCGGGCTCATGTGAACACAGTAACGAACTTCCGGTAAATTGTAAAGCTGTCCCTCTTTTTACGAGCCATGAATACATATGTGGGGAGGGGTGAAACTACATATCCATTCATCCCTAAATTCAACACAAAGTTGGCTTGGTTAGCTTCACGCTCTGACCACATACCCGCCAGAATAAAACTCCAGGTACCCACTCGACTAGGACGGGTTAGCGTAAGGGTATAGCGACTCGCTACGGGCTGGACAGTCCGGGGATCAAATTCCGGTGGAGGACGAGCCCGTCCAGACCGGTCGTGGGGCCCATTCAGCCTCCTCTATAATGGGTACCGGGTCTCTCCCGGGGGTAAAGCGGTCGGGAAGTGGCGTTGACCACCCACCTGCAACTAACGTCGAGGTTAAAGAAAGAGTAGAGATATACCTCTACTCCCGCTCTTGGCCTTTTTGGACTGTTCTAGAGTGATCTTTACCTTTAACTTTACACACTCGACTTGTGGCTGTGTGGAGCTAAGAGTCGGTCAGGAAGTCGTGGTGAAAAATCTCCACCATTGCCCATACTGTCTGGTCCAGACCCCACTCACCGTGTATACGGAGCTATTCGGGCTCGCTTCGCTTTCCATACAAGGCGCCTGATTTACTCACTCAACTTATAATTGAGAACTCAGGCTGCGTGATTCACCCTAAATCCACAGAAACAAATTACAATATGATTAAAAAATGAAGTAAGCAGTTCGCGACTGGGAAGAATATCTCGAAGATTAGAGGATGGTAATAAATTTCATGCGGTGGGAGTATTAATTCCACCCCCTACCCCGCCAACGTACCCCTGTATCATCTACATGTGCTCATGTCTAATAGCAGAGCGGTAGTATTATGCAAATTCTGGAGTCGGGGTTTGATATTTTCGGAAGGGATTAATCTGAATTCAGGATAGCAATTTTGAATTGATTTCTATGACTGATAGAGGGAGAGACAGGGAAATTCTGAGGGAAACTTTAAAGCTTTACAGAAACAGAAGACTCACGCTTCGCGCACACATTATAAGCGCCTACACTTCGTCTCCGATACAGAATTAGGAAGCTATCTTAATCATTTTTAATCACACTAGACGTAAGACGACGATTACTCGATCCCTCAATACGAACTAAATTTTTAGTATATTTGATGTTTGTGTGACCGTGCATCACTGATACAATAATATAAACAGCCAACTAGATGTAACAATAACAAATTTTATTGATAATTACAATCAGCTCAACATGTTTCGGGTGATAATTTCGCCCATCCTCAGGAGCACTAGACTGTGTTTACAGCTTGTGGTATAATCACCAGCAGACAGCATCGCCGGTGCATTATACCACAAGCTGTAAACACAGTCTAGTGCTCTGAGGATGGGCGAAATTATCGCCCGAAACATGTTGAGCTGATTGTAATTATCAATAAAATTCTTTAGTCTATTTTTAATAGCAGTGACTGAGTCGCACAAACGCAATCACTGTCAACAAAATACACATCTGTGATCACTTTAAAAAAATATTAAAATTTGCATAAACAGTTGAAGCTCTCACTGTGCCATGCAAATGAAACATAAATAACATCACAACACCGTGCTTCACGTAACTGTACATTAAAACAATGTAACAATTTAAATTCAAACTGCTGTCACAATTTTTAGACGTGTCCAGTGCCAAATAAAAGGCACAGCGGGTTATTCTAGTCCACTAACAGAATGAAAGGTTGCAAGGGTGTCAGATGGTCCTGAAGCTCCAGTTGTAATGCGTCACCCCATGTCATTATTATACGTTTTCAACGTCATGTCCTTCAGCACTCCACCATTCGCTCACACGCGACTCAAAACACACAAGCAGAAGTTTAAGACTGTTTGGGCAGCAGCTCTGTTACCTCTACAACTAACCAACTGACACTCCGGTAATAAAATCAGGATATCTAACATCACTAATAACAAGTACTAACACATGGTTCATACACAAGCCTACTCTACCCATCTGCAATTCTAATAGCTTACTTCGTCATTACGGTGTCGGCTGGTGCACTTTTCAGGCAAAAAACGCAGAGTAAAACTGAGAAATACTTCAGTAAGAACACACTGCTGCATGGCACAGGTTCGATCTGGCAACCCTCGGGTAAAGTTACCGGACAGACACGTGGGCAGAATTGGTCTGAAGGCGTAACGAGATTAAATATACACAATATAGCATAAGGCTGAATCTACGGAATTTATAAGAGCGAATTATCAATGCATGCAGTGACATCACATCACAAACAATTCCAGCCCTTCTCCTGGACTGGCAAAAATGTTCCCACTCTTGCGTTATGCTCAGTGCGAGATATATTACGCGTATTTTTGACAGCTGTGTCAAAAATCCAACAATCCCAATGGTTATAGACTAATGGGTCACCCTCCGCGTTCAGCTGTAAAGCATATGAAACAGTGACGGATTCACCGCCTAACCCACGCGCATTAACACATGGAAAATTGTCTTGTGGTATCTGATACCGTACAGTCGTGTAGAAATTTACCAAACTTTCGGAGTAACCTGCCTAAAACCGCAGTGTATTCACATTAACGTTTTCTCAAGCAATGTTGAATCTACACCGCGTGGAATGTTACCTTCAACCCTTCTTACGTTGCTCATATCAACACCAAAGAAGAAGGCAGAAACCTGTTTCAAAACGTTGGTAACAGCGCCAAATAGGGTCAACAATAAATATAAATGACTGTAAAATGCTAAACTCAGTCAGTAGTGTACAAAGTGTACAAATATGTCTAAAAATATGCCTCTTTATTCCTTCTAAGAGATCGTTTGTAGATAAAATGGGTACTCACGTTATCAGGAAAATGGTAACTGAGTGTTAATTTGCGGAAGGAACAGTTAAAAGGGGGCATTCTTCAGTCTTGCTACTTTAAGGGACAGACCTCCAGAGCTGCTGTTCCTTCAGATTTTAGCGCCTCATGTCGGATATTCTTACCTGTAACAAACAAAACAAAAGAATTAAGAACAAGAAAACACCACCTGTAAAACTGACAAGTCCAGTCTTTCGTGCAAGATGCTCACAAAAGTACTGATGGCTTAAAGGTCAACACAGAAGCAGTTTCTACGTAACTTCGTTGCAAATTCATCACACAATCTCTAGGCGGAACGTCACTAACATTAAAGCATCGTCAAATATGCATGAGTTCTCGCATCAAACGCCCTGCTTTATGAAGTGCAGGACACCACCTTAACAGTTAACGCCGTTAACTAAACAGCTAACATTACTGTAGGCACGTGTAAGCACATCAGAATAAATGGTCCTAGAAAAGAGAATGAACTCACTGAAATATTTCTTTCGTCAAGATTATCTTTACGCAACTAAATACATTGTGCACATTAGCCTGTACTCACTTCTGTTTGAGGTTGAGTCGGCCCCAGGGCCATAGAGCGGCCAGAAGGATCATGTCAATGAAAAATTCCAATGACATCATCGTGATTCGAACGGGGGACCTTCCGGTTTGGTGCGCAGTGCCTCAAACAACTGCGCCACTGCAGCGTTTACATACTGCCGTGAAATGCTTCTGTTCCAACTGCAGAACAACGTTGCGTTTCTGATCTGTACAGTAATCTACCCTAGATCTTAAAGTAAATATTTCTTTGCGGATACATAAGATTGTCACCACCATCAAATATATATATATACATATATATATATATATATATATATTTATATATATAAAAAACACAAAAAAAAAATTATTTTTTATAACAAAAAAAATCACAAACATATATGTAGAAGGAAACAAATTAGTCTTAACTTAA
>Ga0123352_10003861_pt1 | contig 21860 bp, 13 predicted proteins | sample TergutLab28metaG_FD_89700 | JGI IMG/M metagenome (GOLD analysis project Ga0123352, IMG submission 89700) | Labiotermes labralis P1 segment gut microbial communities from Petit-Saut dam, French Guiana - Lab288 P1 | ecosystem: Host-associated > Arthropoda: Insects > Digestive system > Gut ...
GAGGGACGAGGTAACGGGGGAATGGAGGAGACTGCATAACGAGGAGCTAAGTGATCTGTACTCCTCACCCAATATTGTGCGGGTGATAAAATCGAGAAGAATGAGATGGGCCGGGCATGTGGCACGTATGGGGGAGGAGAGGGGGGTGTATAGGGTCTTGGTGGGGAAACCGGAAGGAAAGAGACCACTGGGGAGACCTAGGCATAGATGGGTGGATAATAATAGGATGGATCTCCAGGAGGTGGGATATGGGTCTGTGGACTGGATTGGGTTGGCCCAGGATAGGGACAGTTGGCGGACGCTTGTGAGTGCGGTAATGAACCTACGGGTTCCATGAAATGCGGGGAATTTCTTGACTAGCAGCAAACCAGTTAGTTTCTCAAGAAGGACTCTGCACCATGGAGTAAGTAAGTAAGTAATTGCTTATGATCTCTTCATCTCCGAAAGAAAATATCCAGCATCAAGAATTAGTAAGTACAATTTTGAATGTCTACTAAGATTAAGATGTAATTTTTGCTTATTAAATATTCTATACATGCGAATGTTTCACACGGGTGCAAACAATTTTCACAAAGTTTAGAAAGAACCTGATGCCATCCAAATATGGAAATTTTAATATTCTACAATTAAGATTAACAACACGGCAGACGCGCAAACGTATGAGGTGGAAGTCAGCTTGGTACGATCTAAAGTAAGAGACCATTGGAAAATATTCTTCAACAGATAAGAGTTCTTTTCTGTGGAACGGAAAACATCGGCTTCGTAACCACCACTAAAGATCTGTAAACCTCACAAAATATTATTCGAGTGACCAAATCAAGAAACATAGGATGGGCGGGGCATGTAGCATGTATGAGGGAGATGAGAGGTTTTTACAGGGATTTGGTGGGGAAACGTGAGGGAAAGAGACCACTTTGAAGACCCATGGGTAGACGAGGGGATAATATTAAATGGGTCTTCAAGAAGTGGGAAGGGGGTATAGACTGGATTGATCTGGCTTAGGATAGGGAGGTGACGGGCGCTTGTGAATGCAGTAATGAACCTTCGGGTTCCATAAAATGCGGGGTTCTTGACTAGCTGAGGACCTGTTAGCTTCTCAGAAAGAATTCTGCTCCATGGAGTTCGCGACAATGCGCAAGTTTTAATTCAGTTTCCATTTCATAATAGTAAGCAATAAACCACCAAGTCAAGCATGTGAAATTTTGTATTCAGTTAGACGATAGAAAATTCTACAAATTGTTATAAGTTATATATTTTAGCAATCACAAATTTTAAAGTTCAGTATTTTTTTTTTGACGAGTGTGTACAAACAGAGACATACAGAAGACCAAGAAACACTTCAGCTGACAGACTTCAGGCGTTCACAACAGTCATGTCATGTTAGGCCGTTTCAGTTGCTACCGTCCGCCAAAACCTTGCTCAATATTTACCAACCTACACGGCGTAACATCGCGGAAGACTTGAATCTTCAACACTTCAGCCGTCTCTACTGTTGATCAGTATTTGAACAAAGCAGGATTCAAACCCATGATCTAAAAGATTCTCTATATAGACGGTCTTTGGCAATTTGTATTTTATAACAACCACGATAAATTCTGAAACCACAGGAAAAAACGGATATGAAGTAGCATAAAGAGCTATGTATATATATATATATATATATATGACCGTACCGGGAAAAGTCAAGTATTTCAATGAAAGTGAAGCTTATAGCGTCTGCAGGCTGGACACGTAGCTTATTAACCAAGCTAGGACTTGAATAATTGCTGAAATGAATGAACACAAGTCTGGCTATTAAGCCTGTGTTCTGTATGGGCTTATCATCTGTTGCTCTGTTGAGGGTGCAGACTCATTTTAGAGCAAGAGTGGTCTATGATAAACTTACGAACGTGTGACCAAATATCTCCATATTTTTATTGGAGTAGTGCTTAAAAAAAATAGCCAGTATTTGAACCATAAGGGCTACACAGTTTAACTCTCCGGAGCGTAAGGTTAATCTAAAAAAAAAAATATTTTAAAATTATATTTACATTCACAAAAACACTGCGGCCCCATGTCAAACATAAATTAATATTTTTATCTTTGTCGTTGCACCATGCATTTCGTAGTGTCATTTAATCAGCACACCAACTAACATACATACATAAAATTTCACATTAAAACACTTAAAATCGCTCCAACATGTTTCGATCCTAAGATTATCCTCAGGGAGCTACACTGTTCCTTGCTGAAGTCACATTTTAAAAACATTCACTGATTAATTCCCTTATATTAACAGGGTGCTGTGGCAGCATGTCTTATTGTGTTAGTGAACGTTGCTGAGAATGCGCCTGACTATGGGTGTGTGTCTTTTGTTATGTTGCGTGAGACTTTAGCATGGAAAAGTGTTATGGCTGCATATGCCTCCATAACACTGACAACGTCTGTTCCGACACGCACAGTTGAACAAGATTTGTAATTTTAGCCAAGTACTGTTCGTTGCTCCCTGATAATGGTTCCTACGTGAACCGAAACATGTTAGAGCAGCTTTTATAAGTTTAATTGTTTTAAATATTTCAACGATTTTATATATTTCAGTGCATTAGTTGGACAATAAAGCACTTATTTTCGTCGATGCACGGTGTAACCATGATAATTTGTGTTTTTTTTTAACTGAAAGGAATATTTTTGTAAAAATAAACAAAATTTCCAAGAAACTGACCCTTCAAATTTGAACCAGTTATTAGATAACTGTTTTCTCTACGATTCCAGAGTTATCCGTGACATTTCTAATATCAAACAATTTTGGACAATGATTTGGCATAAGTTTGATCATTACCAAACTAGAACGGTGTTGGGTAATGCAGTTTTCGATTTCACTGCTACATGGCAGCTGAAATTGAGAGCTATAGTGGAAACCCCATTAGCAGTCCGTCTTATCCATGACCATAATTACAGTAGTAATGATGTTTTTTTTCAGAAGATGGAAGATGTTTCACGTCGTATGCAACTCAAAAATGTATTCAAATTCGAAACATACTTTTCTAAAAACTTGAGGTTGAATGGTTGCTGTTAACAGCAGGAACATATTCTTATGCCTATCTGTTACGTTAGTTTTGCGTTACAGAAGTTTTCCGAATGATAGAATTATCTATAAAGAAAAAATACACATGGAACTGAAAGTCACTGAGTACGCGATGCGAGACAGTAATTACTCTGTCGCGGGCAGTTTATGGGATTAAGGATGTGCAATTAAACTCTCATCACTATGTGGAGAAAAGTTTTAATCACGGAACTGGGGTATAACGTAAGAATATTAATTGGTAACTCAGACGACGGTTCGGTTATGAATCTTATGCCACGAAAAGGCATCAGAGCTGGGCAGGCCAGACTAGTGGAACTTTACGCTGCATCCCGCAAACATCAGTCCAGTTACCCAGACTGTAGAAAACGGAAAAAGATATAAACGACATCTGTGATATAGGGGTACTGTTCAGTGACAGCCCTGTGCACATGCGCACATTTGAAGTCCTGGCTGTCCCCTGCACACTCCGCGGCCCAGCCTAGTGAACCCATAATATGCGTGTTTCGCTGGGAAGGAAATGTGTTTAAGGGAGTGGTGTTGGTTATTTCGAATACCTGCTTATTGAGCAGACCAGTCACGGGTAAGATTGTGATTTTCCAATCACTGGTAGTGATTTCACCGTAACCATAGTTTTAGCGCAGGGTTATACATTTTACATTCAATGTTTTCCCTTCTCTTGCTAAACTGGGACATTCAAAGCTTCTGCCCCACGTTAAATTGCAAATACCTGCTGCTGCTGGAAAACCAATCCGATCGCACAGAATCATGCATCATTTCCCTTCTACTTCTTTAAACACTTCTACCAACCAAAACTGATCCAAGTCTGATAATTAAGTTTGATTAAATCTGCAAGTTTTGCTACGCACCAATTTTATTTGTACGACAAATATTTATGGCAAACTTTTTACGTTGCATTTGAGTTGCATTTTAGTATGGCTTATCACACTGAACGAACAAAACTCAGTGCTAATTAGACCAACTTCTGTTGTACTCACGCCGACTCAAATACCATAACCTAGATCATGAAACTCTGCTCTTCAGCCTCAAAGAGGAAATATGTGCAGAGACGAGCAAGACATTTTTATTTCGCGTACATTTGAACAGCTCGCACTTTTGTGCTGGGGCTCGTGACGTGTATGGGAGAGAGGAAAAGGACATACAGCGTTTTGGTGTCGAGACGTGAGGGCAAGAGACGACTTGGAAAGCCTAGACATAGATGGGAAGAAACGAATCTTCAAGAAATGGGATATGAACGTTAATTGGATTGATCTGGTTCAGGATAAGAACAAATCGCATGGTAATACAACTTCTTTTTCCACAAAATGCAAGGAATATCTTGACCAGCTGAGGAAGTTTAGCATCTCAAGAAGGACTCTGCGCCGTGGAATAGTTGTTTGATACTTTTCTTCCGTTTCTGTTTTTCCCATCAGTTAATCTGCTGAACTAAAACACAACTTCTATAGGTCCACCATAAATACGAAGATACAGTAAATCTGTTCAACGCTATTAATAAGGATGTCGGTTTTATACGCACAGTACGTGCATACAAACCATGCGTGACACGTGAGAAGAACGCACGACTGTTAACCCAATATTATTAGGGTGATAAAATAAAGGGGAATGAGATGGACGGGACATACGACAATTATTGGAGACAAGAAGTGACTAAAGAATTTTTGTCGTGAATATTAAAACAAATGACTGGTTGTAGGAAGTATAAATAAATGGGTAGATAATATTTAAAATGATGTAGGAGAAATAATTCGATGATGTGGACTTGATTCGGCTGGTTCAGGATTGGGTCCAGTGGCGGTTTCTTCTAAAATCAGCAGAAACCTGTTGTGTTCTAACGAAAGGCGGGATACCATCAACCAGCTGAACAACTAGTAGGTTCTTACGTATGAATTATGTGTATTAATGCAATCTGAATGTTGCAGTATGAATATTTGCCTACCCACATCAATGCGCTGACGGTCAAATCAGATACGGTAACGTGTACTGATGCTGAAGCAATGCGACCAACAAGTCACACTATGTAAAAATTCACACATTATTTACTCTAATATTTCAACATGTTTTGGTCCATGGGCCATCTTGAGGGATAACATTTAATTCAACAAGAAGGTACTCAAGACCATTAGTGAAATAACAAAACAGACGTGACCCATCCCAAACATTAAATACAGGCGGGCAAAACTGAATGCCCATTTTCTTGATTCATTTTAACGCTATTGTATTTATGAAAATAGTTGTAATACTTCATCGCAAGATATCTTATATTTCACTTATCTCGTATAACCAACAATTTAATACATAATTGTCTCTTAAAAAAACTCGTACATTTCTCGACGCCTCCTTGCATCATCTTCAGGTATTTCTTCTGTTATACCAGAGTTACATGCCAGTTAAAATACAGTCCATTAGTTCACAAACACTTAAAAGTCGGTATAACAAAAGAACTCCTTCAAGACGAAACACTGAGGCATCGAAACACGTCGGAGCTTCTTAGATACAAATAAATATTAATATATCGTGCATTTGTTGGTTATAAGTTCTAAATATATGTCAACTGCAAGATCAAAACATTTTCAAATTCACTAATCTCATTTAAGTATTTGTCTTATTATCGGCAAGTTAAGTAATGGTCTTGAATGTCCTTCTTATTGTAAGCAGGGGTACGGATAGCTCAGTTTGTATAGCGACTCGCTACAGGCTGGACGGTCCGAGGATCGAATCCCGGTGGGGAGACGTTTTTTGCACCTGTCCAGACAGATTTTTTTATAACCGAGATGCGAAGTGTTTACTGCCCGGTACGAAATGTGTCTTTTAAATAAATCAGTCTACTCTTCGCCTTTAAATGGTTAGAACAAATAATTGGTAGTTCTCTCACAAAGTGTAATTTGCTGGTATATTTATAGATGTAATTGGAGTGCACTTTAACAATGTAGTTCAAAACTGTACCGATAAATGTGTTTGAAGAAAGTAAATGAAGAAACAGTGAGTGCCACTCGAGTATTGCTACTGACTCGTATGTAGCTGCTTTCAAAAGGACGCATTTTATCATCAGTACTAGCAACGTCCTTATGCTGCTGTTGCACAACTTCAGCAGCCGTGCGGTGGATCACGAGAACGATATGAAAGCCACTGCGCTTCTTCATGGAGCTGCGATCGCAAAGCTGCTACCACTCACTGGCTCTTGCTCTAATCCGCGGACAGCGAACCTCTGAGTTGTAGCTGCATACAAGCTTGATGGTCAATTGCTTTAAAAGCTAATACCTTACTTTCCGCTGGGGCTAATTAACCTTTAATTCGTTTTACAAACTCTTGTAAAAGTTAATACGCTAGCAGGTAACCTAGCAATATGGCACTACAATCCGCACCATACACCGGTATCAATAAACTTGACAGCACGGAATTTTGGTCATATATTCTTGTGTTTTGCTACCGAAACTTTTATTATCAACAGACTATACAATAAATTCAAACATAGCTTACCTAAACAACCATACGAAAAACCAGTAACAAATTTTGCCATAACATCACAGAAAGAATACACAGATAAAGATGGATATGTTATTGACTTAAGAAGACAAGTTATGCCCTGTGTTTTTTTGAAATACTAATCAAACACAAATATATAAAGTATGAGGAAAATTTTCGGTTGACAATTTTTTTTGTATTAAAAATACATGCAGAGTTAATTCAATCCGGTATACACTTTTAACACAAAAATAAATTTATGTCAAGATAAAATCAATTCTTCAAAGTTAAATATAAATGGGAGGCACTTCTTAAAATCCTACACAAAACGGTACTGTTTTGTGGCCATTGTGTACTGCTGTAACAATTCCTTATTCACTAGCACAGCACAGTCCATGTTGTTCTATTATTTGTCATCAATGCAAGCAACAACCATTAAAGTGATGTGTCCCCCTTATCGTGACACCGAACACAGCAGCTTCGTCTTACAGAAAACCCTCATCAGCAGGAACATCTCGCGGTAACTAATGTGATCAACGACACGCTAATTCCCTCAGCCTTTACAAAACTTACAAAATTGAAAAACTTATCATCTAAGTCCCTACACGTCTCTATGGCCACTATCAGGAAACTATAGTAAAATACACGGACATGTATCTACAAAATATTATATTTATACTACATTTATTCAATCTAACACAACAAAGGTTTCTATTAATTCCAAATTTTATAATAGTAGCACAAATATAAATGTAACAATCTGAATTAAAATAAACTTTTGTTGTGTTAGGCTGAATAAATAAGTCATTTTTTAAATTTTTATCGTTGTACCCTGCATTTTGTCTCTATAAAGTTCTTACACCAACAAATGCACTTATTATTAAAATTGACGAAGTTTTAAAATTTACACTAAAAATCACTTTGACTTGCTCCTACATGTTTCGGTCTACGACCGTCACCAGGGAGCCTTCACTAGAACCTGGCTAAAGTTATATTTAGGTTGAAATTCGGTAAAAACTACGTCGTTATATGTTATACGGTGGTGTGGCAGCATATCATAGGTATGGTGTGTGTACTGTTCGCTGTGTTGAGTGCACTCATAGAACATAGAATGTCACGTGACTCGCGTGTCTCACACTGTGTGTCAGGATGAGGCGGCATTATATCCCAGGGCCTAAAGCAACCTACTGCTTACACCAACAGAGTAATCTACCCGCTCTTTTGTGATACTGCATTGCGCGGTATTATATTTATAACATTCAGCATCTGTTTAATATTGTTACAGTCAACTGTTGAGCTTACTCCAGTTTCGTCGCGAATACAGAGTGTCGTGCCACGAAACTGGGTAGGTTTATGCCACGAAATTGCATACGTTTATGCTGTTCATGTTAACGTGTACTTCTGCCTATTCAAAATCTCCACAGTGGGATCTATAACGCGACAGGCTTCATTTCACCTTGCTTCTAATTGCACGTGATCAGATTTTCAGCAGTGAAGACGGTTTGGACCGTTAGAGTTTTGTCTACACTCAGAAGCCAAGATATGACAAAATGACAGGCCGAGACTGATTTATTCCTCCTACATCCAAAATCACAACCAGATTACAAAATATTGCCACACAACCTGCAGCAGCAATAATAGCAAACACTTTCTTCAAAATCTGTTGGCCACTCAACATTCCTAAACCCCGAAATATGAAAGTCTACAATCGTGCCGCAAACTAGCACTAAGCTTAGTTGCAAGCCAGGTAAATGAAGCCCGAAATCCCATACTGACTGACTAAATCCATCAAGCAGCGCCCTTCTCCAGAAGCCAACATTTCCCCATCCAGTCAAAAAATTTTTTGCATTTTATGGAAACGGTATATCCAATACTGAATTCATAACAGACCGCCACCAGTCCCTATTCAGAGTTAGATATATCCTAGTATTATATAATCCTTCTATTTTAAATACACATGTTTCTTCCCACATTTACCCGGGCATATTAAGGAAAATATATCAACACGTCCAACATATTCACCATTTCTGTAGGCAGGTTATCAACATTTGTGCAGAGGAAGGTTTATGCACTGGGTGCAAAGCGTGTTCGAAATTTGGAAAAGCACTTAACAGAACTAATCATCATTCAGTGCTCTAATGACACCAGAATACACCATTTCTAACACTAAGCACGTACTCTGCTCCATTCCGTCACAATCTGTATGAAATTTGTCTAATTTTACTCTGTTGAAAAATGAAATTTAAAAAAATCGATATAGTGATGTCATTTAAATTCTATACTGCAGGCACAGGCTATCGTGTCTCTAAGGCGAAAGCGAAATTAGGCTGTCTAATCACCGTTTGATCTGCCCAACGTTTGATCTGCCTCACAAATTCATAACCTAAAAGTTCCTGTTAACTGAGGGTATTCACTGGAATGCCCCTCACCATGTCTCTGTACCTGACTGTTGTACTCATTTCTCCACACATGTACTGAAGGCCTACTACAGACCGAGAGTATAAATAAAGAGTTTAACAAAAAAAAACAGGCTGTCTAATAGGGTAGAGTGTCTCGTCTTCATAGATGGTAATCACAGGCCTACTTCTTCTGTCGCTACGTCGCCTGTTCGCCTGTGAGCAGGGCTGCCCACTGAGCATGTATAAAACGAAAATTATTTGCGAATGACAGGATTTTTGTCCTACAAAACTGGTAACGTCTTTAAAATCTCAGCCAATGAATTTTCCAGTAACTTATACCACTTTAAACCGTTAAAGTTTAGTGGTTAGTATATTTACCGCCGGGTTTGATATTCAAGGATTCTACTTTCTGTCAGCAAACTGGGTATTTACGTAATTTGTATGAATCTCAGAACAAACAGAGACTGTATCCATAACACAATCAATTAACTGGTTTTAATATCCGAGAGAAAGTGTTTACTGCGCGGTAGACCTGAATGTTTAATTAGACTTCAGTTTAAATAAATTAAAAGGTTAACAGCGTGTAAAATGCTAACACTAAGCAGCAAAGCGGTACTTGACAAGCTAATAGTTTCTAATCTATTCGATAAATTCGCCGCTTTTGATACAACCCGAAATTTCAACTGTGTGAACAACAGTCCGCCACTTTTCCCTATTCTTAGCTAGATCAATTCAATCCCCGCCCTCCAGAATTATTTCTCTCAGATCCATTTTAATATCATCCCTATCATCTACTCAGGGGGACCGCAGTAGGACAGTGATTAAGGTGCTGTGCTACAAATCGGAAGATCGCTGGTTCGATTCTTGTGTCATGGCCCTGGGGTCGACACAGCCTCTAAGAGAAATGAATATTAGGAGCATTTCCTGGGGGTAAAAGTGGCCGGTGCGTAAGGCTGACAACCTTACCGCCATTATGGTTCATTGTCACGTAACCTGGGAACCTTAACTTCCTGGAAACTTCTGGCCACCTCGGGCCTCTAATGGGACTGATTTACCTTTATCTTAACTACCATCTACTCATGCGTCTTCCTAGTGGTCTCTTTCCAACAGTTCCCAAAACGCTACATGCGTATACAATCCCCATGCGTGTCACAAGCATCGTCAGCCTCCTCCTCGTTTGCTTGATTGCTTATTAACACTTAGCGAGGAACAGAACTCATTAGGATCCTCATACAATCGTCTGAAGGCTCCTGCTGCTCCTCCCATATTCCTCAGCACCTCTTTCCCTCAACATCCTCAGCCTATGTTCCTCCTATAATATTAAGTGACCAGATTTCTCACCCAGTTTCAAGAGGCAAAATTGTAATTTGTATAATTTTATTCTTTGTGTTTTTAGAGAGGATATGGAAGACAAATAACCCTGAATCAAACAGTGGCAAACATTCGTTGAATTTACACCGTTCTTATCTTCTCTTTGCATGCAATTTTGTCTTGTTAGTCTTAAAGGTTCGTAGTTTTGCAGTAAGTCTAACGTAATTTAGAGTACACCCATTCCAGTGTACATACAGCCATGTATATACCGCAAATTAGATACCAAGACAGAACATTTGATTAATTACAAACATCATTCTGAGACTCAGAGGACATACAGTTGCAGTGCGGGTGTCAATGTACAGGCCTAATTGCAAATTCCACAACAAAATAAATTCAGGAAGGGATTCCTATTTTCTGAACACGTCACATAACATAACACACGAAGTTCCTAAATCAGATTTCATAAGTCGATTCTTATAATGAAACTAACGAGATGCACTAATTTCTCAAATTTATTTTAGGAATAGAACTCTACATGTTTCTGACAGTAGCTCTGTCCATCATCAGGAGTCTAGTATTGTACACACAGCAATAGATATATGTCATACAGGTTATGCTGACTGCTTGCTAGCAAGCAGTCAGCATAACCTGTATGTATTGCTGTGTGTACAGTAATGGACAGAGAAATTGTCCGAAACATGTAGAGTTTTTTTCCTAAAATAAATTTGAGGAATTAGTACATCTCGTTGGTTTAATTATAACAATATAACATGATGCATGGTCCTCTGAATGTCAAATTCATAAATCGAATTTAAAAAATTTTTGAGAGTGCAGCTTATCGTGGCAGAGCTTAAACTAACTGTGACGACGTCAGCTGTATCAATGGTCACAAGAAGCATAAGCCGGCGCATGTACCATTCCAAACACATACGTACGATAAAAATACAAACCTTATATGTAGCTAACTTAATGACTGATATCTAAATCAAAGACAAAAGTGTCTGTCAACAAATTACTAACCCATCTGTTACACATAGTCTATAACGATATAAAAGGTAAAGATGTCCCCGTTAACACTTTGAAAGCGTATGTGGGGGGGGGGAGTTATAGTTCCACTCATTCTTACCCTCTATACTAGACGCAGGTGAGTAGTCAACATAACACCTCAACCACTTAACCCCTCCCCCAAAACCACACAGGTACCCCTGAAATAGGAGACTGGATTGGTCCCAGTTTTGGTCTCGAATTTTGGAGGAGAGAAAAATATTTTTCACCTAAGAGGATTCGAGCCGCAGATAGTCGAACACGTATCGCAATCAATATACAGAGCACCGTAAGTACAACAATGTAAGGTTAATCATGGCGATCTGCATCCGAATCGTGGTGGCAGGCATTAGGTGTTGTGACCCCCTTTCCAAATTTGAGTCAGCGAATGGTTCTTCCTACGCTGCACAGATTTTTGCAGGATCGGATAATTTACTTTCTCGTGGCTGTATTCGTCAGTCAGGCATGACTAACAAACCGATGGTAAGAAAATGTTCGCCCTAAATAGCAAACTGTACTAGATTCAGAACGTGCACTATGTACAAAGTACAAGTTGATCTAAATCAGACGAGTTTTTTCGACATTACTTTATTTTGTTATAAACAAAATATTTGCCCTTGTAAAATGCTACATATTTCAATCCTAAGGGTCATTATAATGTGCATTTAAAAAAATGGAAGACAGCCAAACAGGATACCTTGAATAGTCATTCTTATGAAAGAAAACTCTTTCTTACATCTTTATCTTCTACAAGTATATTATCTTTAAAAAAATATCTCATACACCTTCATTGTATAGTGCCAGAAAGTACGGAAGTTATAGTATTATAAGCACATTAAAAATTTTCGTATTTAGGAATATCATAAAATTAGTCAAATCCTTGTGTTTTAACTTTAAAATTATATTAAAAAGATAACATTTAAGATTTTTTTAAATCAATAAATTATCTTATTTTATACACACAAATGTGAGTTTTACAATAGAAGACTGTTGACTGAGATCCTGTTTATTATTTAGTTATGAACTACAACAAGATATATTTTCGAAAGAATAAACAAATTGCTCGATGGTCAAACCGCTAAAAATTAGAGGATGCAGGCTCAATATAATACACATATTAGACCCTCAAGCTGAACCGCATGATACTTATAGCTTTGCATATGTACACAATTCGCTGTACACAGATCTGCCTACTTCCTGTAAACTCAGCCAGCATGAAGGCGTCGTTGGCCCCTGTTACATACCAACACTTCCACAGCACCAGGATTGGCCGGCTATTTGCTGCAGGTCACATGCTCTGGTGCCCATCAATGTCTTCGCGGGACGAGGCTCGCCGTGTGTGATACGTCCAACCAGAGAATGTGAACCGAGCCTGAGCGCGAGTCTTTTAATTGAAAACCGCTTTATGCGAACCATAGCATTCATATTAATGAATGAGCAAAGCTGCTTTCGAGCGAATGGGTTTAAGTTGTGTAATGCGACCTTTATTGTATTCAATAAAACGTGCCCATTCTGGCATAGCCTCCCCGAATATCCCTCTTCTACATTTTTATACGGTAGCATGGTTTTAATTCCCGGGGCTACATCAGACCAAGAGGCCAATTGAAAATAAAAAGCACCGAAAGAGCTTATATTTCATTTGCATCCACGTTAGGTCAACAATAGGTGTGTTCGAAACTAGATTAGGGATCCAAATCAGAAAGAACAAATATTTAACCCTCTCAAGACGGACATTTATCTAAACTGTGTGTATGTACAGCTTCAGATTCTACCTCAGAAAGAACACAGTCTGGGTCCATTACAAAGACCATCCGGTTCGGGATGTTTAGGGACAAAATGAATATTTGTTGTGGACATCGCACCCAGCACACAGTTACAGAGTGTGGCAAAATTCAATTCAGTTCTTATTTATTAAAGTCTTGTGTCAACAGATTAATGACCGATAAAAACAGAATCAGCAAGCCGTACAAATAACCAGCGCCTTCACAATACCTCACTGCAGCTCCAATAGTTCCTGTGCCTTAGCAACTTTCGTTTCACCAATTTTGTCCTTAAAATTTTGACTAATGTTGTATTGGTATTTGTTAACAGAACTCAATATAACCACAGGGACATATTCTTCCTTATTAATTATTTCAATATTCACCATATCGCAATATTTCGCAAAGTGAATATCATAACTAAGGAAATCCATCATTCTGTGCTCTAATGTTTCTGGTTCAGAACTATTTCATCTCCCCATTTATATTTTCTTTCAAAAGATACATTTGGTCAGCCCTTCGTAACCGTTTTCTTCTTCCTCTTCATCTTACATAGTACTAACAGCCCAATGCGGTCTTTCTCCTCCTTAAAGCACTTCTCCCACTCAGTTCCGTTTCTTGTCCTCTGTTCCAGTCTTTAATTTTGCATTTATTAATTCCTGTGTTCTTCCTAACCCATCGGGGAATAAACAGAAACAATATGAAGAGAATGTAAGCACATCTGACATTTTCTCAGGCCTGTTCCTTAAACACAGCCACTTGAATCCACTCCACACCTCATGTCCAACTTGTGTACTTTCCATCTTAATAATGTAATATAGTTCTAACTACGCCTAGCTACAAGAGAAAGGGATAATCTATTACTAAAACCTCACCAGATGGTGATTAATTGATCCAGTTAAAATGAATAGAATGAGGAGCAGACAGATAGGAAAAATGTGGTGTTGAAAAACTCCAGACTTTTTCCCTCATATCTGAGACATTGAATATTAAAGTGCATAATTTGGTAGATACCAATTTTATGTTGTTTGCACCGTGTATTGTAGTACAATTGTACATCATAAGGCAAAGAAATGTACACGTTCTAAATTAATATTTTAATTTTTAATTTTTATGTCTTCGCATGTTTCGAAACCGATGGTTCATCTTCAGGAAGACGGTTGTATATACAGTTATGGTATGTTTTTATACCATGCTATAACTGCATATGTGGGCCAGGTAGCTTAGTCGGACTACGGGCTCGACGGTCCGGGATCGAATCCCGGTGGGGACGAGATTTTCCGTCCGTCCAGACCGACCCTGAGGCCCACCCAGCCTCCTGTAAAATGGGTACCGGGTCTTTCCCGGGGTTAAATTGCAGCCGGGGCGTGCTGCTGAACACTCACCCCCTTCTAGTGCCGTAGTCATGGAAGAGTAGAGCTATACCTCTACCGACCCTCTGGGCCACACCGGGCCTGTAACGAGATCACTTTACTTTTACCTTTTTACTATAACTGCATACACAACCGTCTTCCTGAAGATGAACCCTCGGGTTAGAAAAAGTAGAAGATATAAAAAATAAAAATTAAGATACTAATTTAGAAAATTTGCATTTCATTTTTTATGTGGTATAATAGATACCAATGTTTTTGTGGAACCAGCAAACTCCAAATTCATTACAGAAACAAGGTTTATTGTACCTCGAAAGTGAAGGTAGCACGTTCCTCCGCAACGTTGGTGCTGATTGTCACATCAGTCTTTGAATTATATCATAATAATTCAACATGGTGGCCAAATTAATTTACTGCAAGCATCTTGCGGCTATTTACTGACATTATTTTATACTAACTGATGACTTAAGGCAATTTTTCCCCCATCTAATTAAAGATAGGCTGACGAATAAAAACTGATTTGATAATTTAGTTCTTCTAGGATGTGACTTAGTTTCTCGGGGAATTAGATTTCGACTGGTGGAAGGAATGTACTTCTTTGTCTTCAGATATCAGTCTTTCAGGATTTCTCCAAACTTCAAGATGAAGGAAAACCCTTTATTCGAAACATTCGGATCCATTTGGCACTGATACAACCTCATATCGCAGAAAAACGGAATGTTAAGCGACACCATTGAGAAAACCTGAGAACTCGCAATAATGCAACCTGATTGATACGTGAACTGTCGTTAAGAACTCTGGTCATTCATCGGTTGGAATGTTAGGTTTCCTCGCCTGACAAGGTGGGATAATTAATTAAGAGGAAATTATGTTCAGCGTCGTCTAGAATTAATGAGATAAAGTAAAGGTAAAGCAATCCCTTACAGATCTGGACAGGTCCTGAGGTTTCCAGGAGGCTGAGGCTACCAGATTTCAAAACAATTGGCACATGAAGGTAGTAAGGTGTTCAGCCTTACGCACCGGCCGCCTTTACCATCAGGAAGTATTCCTGGTACTCATTTCTGTTAGAGGCTGAGTCGACTCCAGGGTCATATTGCGGTCGGAAGGATTATGGTAATGAAAAATTCCAGTGACACCATCAGGAATCCAACCCGTGACCTTCCGACTTGTAGCGCGTTGCCTCAGAATTAATGAGGAAGTGACAGAAAACACAAGTAGACTTCTGTAGGCCATATCCGAAAATCGAAACGTGTACATTTGGAATAAAAATCGACCCGTTTTCACTATCCACAGACCGCTCTGTTCTGCCCCAAAATGCGCCCCCGTTTCCACAAATACCCAGTAGAGCAAAGCAGCCCCCAGCAAAGTCGTGTCCTTAAGGAAGGGTTCACAAATATTTGTTTTATTTAGGAGCGACCATACGGAAGCTTTCGGCAGAAAACTTCTTGCAGTCTGCGGTCGAACACCTACCGCGAGTGGGATGATTTCAAACCCAACAGACGGCCCTAATTGTCGGCCAGATGGTGCTGATGAAAAGACTCGTTCACAGCCCAGTGGAAGCTGAATGTGCTTCATCAGGTGAGGCTGATACGGTCACACGAGAAATCGGGCTTGCGAACTAATGCCGTGTCGCATAACTAGAAGCCGTTTCTCCTGCGAAATGTATAGCTTCCCTGGACTTTAGGAAGGGTGATAAATCCTTTCCCTTCATATCATCGTGGCACATTCCACTTGTTGAATTTTGTGATTTTCAGGAAAAAGAAAGACAAAGATATATTACTGCAAACACTACTGCAGAAAAAGAATTGTTCTTCTTTTATAGTGCACTTCGCACAACGTACCATAAAAATAACACAAAACACGTAGATTTATTACTACGACTAAGTTTATTTCTTTCACTCAAACACACACAAAGAAAGTATCAAAATTCTTTAAAATTTCACAGCCACTATATGAATTACTACATGAATTAAAATCAGCAATCGTAAAATATACCAAATTCTAATATTTTATATCTGAATTTTACGTTTTATAATTTTAATTAAACTATTTTTAGAGAAATGTGGTCCAACTAAGATCGAAAAGAATAATTTGCCTTTAGATGTTTGGAAACAAAGGAACACAAACAGAAATTTATAAAGGTCTTGTACAATTTTAACTTAATATTAGTTACTATTTAATAACAAATACTAATATTTTAACCACTCAAGCTTTTAATGTACCATTTACCAAGTACAATAAACGAGGACACACAGTAGCGTTAAATGTTGCTATGCGTCAAGAATCTCCCTCAGAAGAGCTATTATTGATAGCTGAAACATGTCTGAGAAGTGCTCACTTACATGTCAACCAACATATGGGCAATTAGTTGGAAATAAATATATTCTTACACAAGTAAACCATTTGCACATTCTAACGTGAATATGGGAGATAAAGTCGTAACGTGACTGTAAAATCTGGCATTAAAGTAATATCGACAAATTTTAGGGCCAACTTAAGAACTTGCTCAAGGAAATCTCTCAATTCTAACAATCAGTTTATGGAAAAGGAACAGATTACATACAGCACGGACATATGTACAGCCCACATCGCATGTAACCTACATAAAATTGACCATTTTATCTTTTTAAATTTCATTTGGTGAGATGTTCTATACCTGTTCTCAGAAACACGTCAATTTTCTTCCGTTGTAGAAGAACGGTGTTGATTAAAATGCAAAGTAACAAATGCGAAATAACGATCGCATAACAATTTGGTTTTGCTGACGTTACTGCATGCAACAACGGAGTCTTACGAAAGTAGCACTTTATTGAAAATTTGATGTTGTGTGTTGAAAGGAAGCCTACAAAGAGTGCGACATCGCAAAATCCAAAATAACTTTAACAAACACATAATATAGCAACCTTACTGACAGTGTCTTGTATCAAGCCTGGTCTACTTGTTGTGTCAGCTCTTAGATTTTCACAACGGCGGAGATAATGCTGTCATCATCTGGGTCATGAGAACGTACAGGGACTTACCAGCCTCACTATATGTTGTCAGGGCCCAGAAAATGCAGGGCGACAGACGCGCTCACTGACACGACTGCTCAAAAACTTGTAAATAAATTTAAAAAAAAACCCTTCCCATCTTAATCTAAATTCCTTTACTGCAGAATACACTTCGTCCATATTCTCTCAACACAAGTGAAAAATCACAATGACGATGCCAGTCGCCTTCGTAAGTATGTCCTGTTCGTACAACTTCAATGTATGTGTAAGGAAGAAAAAATTATTTGTAAATTTGAATGATAAAAGCTGAACTCATCACAGCTACTAATACTACAGAATTTACTGGGTGTTCAGGTGCGAGAATGCAGAATAAAACTCAGACATTTCGACGAATGTTTATGTCCACATACAAGAACAGAACATAACAGGTGGTTTTGCGATGCCCAGTTCCCATTCGCCAAAAACTATCCAAAGAAGGCTCTTTGTACTTGATTTCATGATATTCTTAGTGTCTCGCGCTATAAGATAAGGCGTCGAATTATGCAATAAGCAGGGAATAATGATTCTGAAAATATATGGACCGAAGTGGTCTGACCTAATTTACGACAGTGTACAGGCACATAGCTGAAGGGACTGAGGAAACCCACAGAAATCCTAGTCAGAGTGACAGAAGATCTGGGAAAGCATCTCACGTTCCAGGGCAGTTAAAATGATGCAACTCTGTTGACTCGCCTTGTCTAACGGAGCTCATATTTCACTACACTCGGGAAACAGATTAAAGATACCGTGTTTATGAGCGCCGAAATTGATAACTGTACATTTATATTTGCTTAGAAAGCTGCGTCTAACTCTGATAAAATTTGCACAGTGAAACTTTGTTGTACTGTACACTATACTTTTAGCTTTTAATGCACAATCCTAACCGTGCAGGCTTACCCCACGCGACTTAGTGTTAAACAGAACACTTCGTTCCATAAAACCATTTGCTATTTTTAACTGTTTTCGGAACAAACAACGATAATTAACTGCAACGTCATTGGCTGAAGTAACTTCGTAGCTAAAGTGCATAGGTGGGCTGATAAGTTTTGCCTCCACTGTAATATTTCTATTTACTTTAGACATATCTGGATAAAACCGGTTCTCTATAGTCGCATGGTATCCCTCTTCCATCAAACTTCACCTTGAACACACAGATGCTTACAGTCCTCACCCAGTGCACATCGAAATGGAAGAGTTTTCAGAAGTTCGGTTCAAACAGCGTGCTGTTATTGAATTCTTAACCGCGGGAAAAGTTCCTCCAATTCAAATTCACAGACGAATTCAAGCCGTTTATGGTAATCAGTGTATTGATGTGAGTACAGTAAGATGCTGGGTAAGATGAAGTCTGCAGTGAGGAAATGGTTTCAAAAACAAAAAGCCAATTTTTTTAAGGACGGATTTCAAAAACTAGTGCAGCGTTGGCGGAGGTTTGTTGAAATGCGTGATGATGTTGTAGAACAATAATTATGCAGCTTTGAAAATAATTGACGTAGGTATATTTCTTTTTTATTTCATTAAAATATTTTTTTCCCGTTCATTTTCTATTCAAGTGGAGGCACAACTTATCAGCCCGACCTCATATTAGGCTTCCCTCGAAGTACGACTCAGACGTTTATATATCATTCAGAACCACTTTACACGTCACAGGGCTAAGCCCTGACATCATTTCCACTGTTAACCATGACAATTAGCTGCAGCGTACGGGCGAGTGGTATATCTGTCGGATAACCCAATATGATCAACTCCACAACAAACAAATTGATGAAAGACACAACAAACACAAACGAACGCAGACAGTTGCGTACATAACTTTAGAAAGAGACCAAATGTTTGACGAATTGTAGAAATAACGGTGTTGGTGTGCACAGACTTCGGTTAAACATAACAAATATCACACAAACAGCAACACGCCTCAGTAACAGAACTTTAAACGTAACATTTACCTTACTTCTTGCACGAATAATTTGACAATTCGTGATATTTGCAAGATGCTCATGTCATCAGTGACGAAAGTTTGAATGACGTCATAGTAATTAAAATAAATGCATTATTACTCAATGTGACACTTCAGAGACTGTGGTCCATTGGTGGTACAGTGAGAGCATTAAAAACACATGGATGATCATAAAACATTCTAGCTTACAAAGGCACATAGTTATGCAATACCAATTACATTTTAGCTCGAACATCGCTTGTACGTGCGGAGAGCAAAAAGTTTAAATAGCTGACAAATGGGTGTTTTGCATAATATCATTCTTCTAATAAACCATGAACAGGTTACTGATCTGGGAATTGCATGCACAAAAAAGTGGAAAGTTCGGCTATTTCAGAACTCGTCACCAACGTGAAACATCACATTAAAGTTTCAAAAATGTCAAACTACGTATTTACAAACATCGAAAATACAGCTTCATTATTATATACAGGATACCCAGTGCGCTTTGCACAACGCCACAGTTTGCACTTGGTAACTATTTCTCCTTTCCGGTTCTCTGAAGATTTCTGACTGTCGAACATACAGTCGACTTTCCATTTTTGAGGTAAGTTTGTTCCAACAAGCCCTTCTGTGTTTGTTTACCAATTTTCAACTACTAAGAATTGTACAAACATAAAGTGTTCTATAATACTAGCACCACGTGCTAAAGATCCAAATATATGTCTATGTTTTTAAACGCGTTCGCAAAATTGCGAAAAACGTCTATTAGCTTAGTCATCTGTTGCTCTGTCTGTCCGTCCGTTCGGAACAATTCAGCGCCCAATCGACGGTAATTTCGTCTATGAAAACCCAAGATTTTTATGTTACTTTACTTTCAACATTCCAATGTAATGGTCATCAGCCGAGTTCAGTGGCAGGTTTCGGTTGAAGTGTTACTCACGTAGAGCTTTGGCTGTGATAACTAAAAAAAAATCGTGTTATTTAAATTTCCATTTGGGGGGGGGGGACAGCACGAGAGCCCCCTTGTTTGGTGCGCCCCAGGCACACGCAGCACACAAGAAGATACTGCCACCTACCCTGGAGTAGGCCTAATCTGAATTCTTCAACAGGATACAATACACCGTGGAAAAGAAAACTCGCTACTCTATATTGTGCGCATAGATCTATTTATCTCTCGCTGTATACGTACACATACATTTTTTTACAGTGTAAATCTAAAGGTTAAATTAATTATCATACATTAATTTACCGAGCTATCTGATTACCGTCATGGATCCTAATTCCGGACAGGTCCCTATGTCTTCTACAGCAGTGACACTCAACATCTCCAGTTTGTATCTCACAGGTACCTTTGTCAAAAACAATTTGTAATCACTCCATAGGAAAGTCGGATTTCTGTTTCTCCCAGATGTATATTTATAAAGTTATATTTGTTTTGGTAGGCCCACGAATATTTTAACCGCAGTTATCTAATAACGGTATTATTTCTGACATTTCACTTGTCGCTCATTTAACCGCCAGGGCCCACTGGATAAGACGTTCCTACAAGAAGCCAGAAGAGTAATTAGGCGATAATTCGAATAAATATTGAGGCACTTGCTGCAAGCCGGAAGGCCGCGAGTTCAATTCTCGATGGTGTCAATGGAATATTTCATCGACATAATCCTTCTGCCCGCATTGTGGCCATGGGGTCGACCGAGTCTCTAACGGAAATGAGTACTAGGAATATTTCCTGGGAGTTAAGGCGGCCGGTGCACCTTCACTTGCTGATTATCTAGAAATTCTGAAAGCCTCAACTTCCTGGAGTCCTCAGGACTTGTTTAGGCCTGTGTAAGGATTGCTTGCTTCAGAATACACATCCCAATTTTATTTGCAAAATTTGGATGGAAACCTCTCAGCAGTGAAGTCATTTGACAAAATCTGGATTTCCTCTGTTCTTCGATTCCATAGCGAAAGGTTCATTTATGAATACATTTCATGACGTTTAATTACCAATATACTTCTTACAGCTATTCAGCCATACTAAAATCTTCATATACCAACTTATCACATCCTACTCTCTCATTATTCAATGTGAACTGGGCGCTCAGGTGTGGCAACACTGGAGCGGTGCGCTTCAAAAAGGTTGGCACCCAAAACTTAAAGTTCAGGGACATTCTATTATGGCGTTCCTCAGCACGGAAGCTACTGCCTCCATCCCCAATGAATTTTAAAAACACAAGTTTCCTAAAGTCCTCAGTTCAAGCCCAATAACCTTTCAAAGCTCAGTCGATACTTCGTACACATTTTAATTTGAATTAAATAAAATTGTTTCACCGTTGCACCGTGCATATTGCTTAATTCACATTTATTTCACCAACACATGCACCTGTGATTCACACAATATTAGTGTTAATACATTAATTGTTAAAAGGATAAAACACTACAATTATTGGCACTCCAACATGTTTCGGTTTTTCATAAA
>Ga0123352_10003862_pt1 | contig 21857 bp, 23 predicted proteins | sample TergutLab28metaG_FD_89700 | JGI IMG/M metagenome (GOLD analysis project Ga0123352, IMG submission 89700) | Labiotermes labralis P1 segment gut microbial communities from Petit-Saut dam, French Guiana - Lab288 P1 | ecosystem: Host-associated > Arthropoda: Insects > Digestive system > Gut ...
ACCTGGACTCCTCTCTTCTGTTGGACATATTCGACGGATAGCGTTCATTTCCGAGCGTCATCCGATGGTATTCAGCGGATGCTGGGCACAATTATGGGCACAAGGGAGGGTGTCGAATTCACGTCTTAGGCTTCTTCGGATAAAGCCATCCGAACAGGACGGCCGCGGCAACGGCGCCGGCAACGTTCGCGATTATGAAATACACTGCTGACACAGGCGCTATGCCGCATGCGGTCTCGGTGAATATCCTGGCTATGCTGACGGCAGGGTTGGCGAACATGGTGCTCGCCGTCGCTAATATCATACCGCCTACGAAAAGACCGACCGCGATCGACGTCTTGTTGGATCCGCCGCGGACGCATCCGAATATTATCGCAACGAGCATGAACGCGCAGAAGAATTCAGACAGTATCAGAGATATGCCGCTTCGGTCTATTTCGCTTACGACGAACAGCCCTGAGAGGTGATCGAAGAAGAATATTCCAAGCAGCAGAACACCGAACAAGGCGCCTGACAGCTGTGCCGCTATGTAGCATACGGCTTTCTTAGGCGCACACTCTCCGGAGACGGTGAACGCGACCGTCACCGCAGGGTTGAAATGTGCGCCTGATAGCGGGCCAAAGGTCTCTATCAGCGCGAAGAGAATGAACGCAACCGCTATCGCATTTATGAGTACGAATATATGAGGCGAATCAGCCGGAACGCCCCAGACCATAGTTGTAAGGATAATTGAACCGATCGCGGCGGTTATCAGACCCATCGTTCCGATGAATTCCGCCGCAAGGCTTCTTGGTGAGATGTATGAATTGTCACTCATCGGCCGCGATATCATTGAATTGTTATTTAATTGTTTTAGTTCAAACTAAAATAAAAGACAAATAAATTAATATGCATGCAGGAGGATGCGTCGGTCATGTCTAAGACGCGCATGGTCATGATCGGCGGCTTTCTGGGAGCAGGGAAGACGACGCTGATAAACAAGATAGCTCAGAGACTGATGCTGAAGAAAAAAGCAGTCGGAATAATAACCAACGACCAGGGAGAACTCTTAGTGGACACGGAATTCATAAAGGTAAGAGGAATAGACGTGGAAGAAGTGCCCGGAGGATGCTTCTGCTGCAATTTTCCGAAACTGATAGAGAATGCGGAACGTCTCATAGGTAACACCAGACCGGATTTCATAATAGCGGAACCGGTCGGAAGCTGCACGGACCTTATTGCAACGGTGACGCTTCCGTTGAAGAAATTTTACGGTGACAGATTCTCGACCGCTCCGCTCATAGTTCTGATAGACGGTCCGAAACTGATGGACAACGCATTCGACAAGGACACGCTGGGAGGATATCTCAGAAGCCATCAGGCCGAAGAGGCTGAGATATTGGTGCTTACAAAGACAGACCTTCTCGGGACCGATGACGTGAAAGCATTGGAATCGAAACTGAAGAAGATGAACCCGAATGCGGATGTGATAAGATATTCGGCGATGAATGACGAAGGCTTCGACAGGATAATGAACATCATAAAATCAAAAAAGGAAACATCCGGAGGTCCGGTCGACATAGATTACGACAAATATGCGGACGCTGAGGCGGAACTCGGATGGTACAACGGCGTATTCGTTTTCGACTCTCCGGAATACGATGCATACGATCTGTCAATGACGATGCTCCGAGATATTGCTTTGAAACATGACCCCAGGGATATAGCGCATGCCAAGATAGCACTCACGAGCGGCTCATCCCATACGAAGATCTCATTGGTAGGCAACGAGTTCAGCGTGGGCGGCGTACAAGGGTCCAGATTCGGAAGGGGCGAGTCGCAGCTGAATTTCAACGCAAGGATAACTTCGGAGCCGGAAGCATTGAGGAGTTCGGTAAGGGAAACGGTCGAGAAAGCGATGAGCTCAAGAAAAATAAGCTACACCATGAAGTTCGACGACTGCTTTTCACCCGGTCGCCCGAACCCGACACACAGGCTTATATGATCTCCTTCATAAACCATTTACCTTATTTTTCCGTCCGTTCTGCATAACCGGAAGTGAAAACCATAAAAAGCGGCGACCACGGGATGCAGACATATGATATGCGCTCACATTAGGATCATCCAGAGGGGGAAAATGTGGGCCTGATCGGATTTGAACCGACGACCATCCGGTTATGAGCCGGACGCTCCACCAGACTAAGCTACAGGCCCGGAGTAATGGCGCCGTTGCACGGGCTCGAACCGTGGACCTTGTGATTAACAGTCACACGCTCTACCAACTGAGCTACAACGGCAGTGATTTGGCGAAAGAGTGAGACATATTAAAGCATTACGTTTCCGAAAATAACGCCTTCAAAAGGTCGATTCTGTCTCTCAGGTCGTCCAACGACCTTTCCAGTTCATCCATGAAGTCATTGTATCTACCGGTCACTTTAGCCCCTTCGGCAGACGGCGACACAAGTCCCTCCTTCTCCAAAAGCCGAAGCGAATACCTAACTTTGTGCTTCGGTATCCCGAGTATTTCCGACAGCCGTATGATGCCTATCGGCTGATTCTCCTTGGTAACCTTCAGCATAACGACGTGTCTCTCTATCAATTCGAGTTCCGACGTCATCTTTTCCATGATATTGTCTTTCTTGCTCACGCGACCGACGCGTATATCGGTGCGATGAATATTTCATTGTTCCCACAGCAATGAGCAAAAATTTGTCCCGGAAGATCAGCGGCCGTACCAGTTCTGCCTTCCCCATCTGTTGTAATTCGTGCTCCATGCTTGGATCACGGAATCGCAACAGTCAAGCGCATGCTGTTCCTCTCTGTACGTCCTGTAACATTTGAGACACTGATATCTCATCCGAGGTTCTTTGACCTTCGCCATCGCTTTCCGTATATACGATATGTTAATAAATGTTTATCTTAACAATGTTTAAAGGATTTCCAATATTCTTTTTATATTAAATGATACATAATGTCTCAATATAAGTCTCAACATCCGGCCGCAATTCCCTTTGCGGTCAGAGCAAGATCCTTCTATTGTTTACGAAGTAAATACACGCCTGTTTTATATACTCACAACACTATAAACGCAATCCAATGAAAAGAATCAAGGTCATCAACGAACCTTCAGAGTTAGTACCCATGCTCAGGTCGGTTGACACCGCCGTAAAAAGGGATGTTCTGAAAGAGATGACATTGGAATGGAGAACCGCAAAGGAGATCGAGGAAAAATACGGTCCGGAAGGCAGGGAAGCTATTCTTTTCTTTGAAAAGATGAAATTGGTGGAGAGCCGCTGGCAGTCAACGGACAACAATTTTCCGGAGAAGTCCTATCACACATATTACACGTCATTCCACATAAACGCCCAGTGGCCCGTCTATGAGATAAGCGATGTCCTGGTCGCCGCCATGATGAGCGAGGAAGAGTTCAAGGGCGTAGAAGAGAAAATATTGGAACAGGTGGGGAAAGGAGGAAAGTTCTCGGGCGACGTCGCCGAGGTCCTCGGACTTTCGTCGACGATGCTGAGAAGTCTTGTGCGCCGGTCTGTTAAAATGGATTACCGCGGGCACAGGATCGAACTTATACAAGAGAAGTAGTGCTGATGACCGACATTTGGATCATGCGGACCGGTCACCGTCCGCATAGGGACAAGCGGGTGACAACGCATGTCGCACTCTCATCCCGCGCGCTCGGTGCGAAAGGGATCTACGTGGACGCCGAGGACCGCGTACTCGAGGAAAATGTAAGAAGCGTGAGCGAACGGTTCGGCGGGGATTTTGAAGTGCACACCGGAATAAAATGGAAAGAAGCCGTGAGAGGGTTCGACGGCACCGTTGTTCATCTGACGATGTACGGTCAGCGGCTGGACGAGGCGATCACGAAGATACCGTCCGACAAGGACATAATGATAATCGTCGGCGCCGAGAAAGTACCGCCGGAGATGTATGAACGCGCCGATCTGAATGTTTCCGTCGGCAATCAGCCGCATTCCGAGATCGCGGCGCTCTCGATATTCCTGTACGGACTTACAAACGGAAAAGCATTGTATGAGGATCGCGGAGGCCGTTTCACGGTAATACCGAACAGCAGAGGGAAGACAGTTGTCGAAGTACCCAAATGAATCGAAATGCGTTACGCTTCTTGACCGTGCCGGTTGTACGAAACGCGTGATAGTGCATTGCTGCACCGTTAAGGCCGTTGCCGTTGAGATCGCAAAAGGACTCGACGCCGACCTGGAACTGATAACCGCGGGCGCGCTGTTGCATGACATCGGAAGGGCAAGGGACAACACGGCGATGCATGCCAACGTCGGTGCGGACATGGCGGAGACGCTTGGTCTTCCTGAGGAACTGGTAAGCATAATAAGAAAACACATGGGCGCCGGAATAGACGATCTCGACGCGGCTGAAATGGGCCTCCCGAAGGGCGACTACATACCGAGGACCCTCGAAGAGAAGATAGTTGCGCACGCGGACAATTTTGTCAGCGATGATAAAATAACATCGCATATGCACACTGTCGATAAGTTAAGGATGAAAGGCTCGCACAGGGGAGCCGAACGCATCGAGGCGCTGCACAGGGAACTTTCAGAGATGTACGGGAAAGATCTTGATGAGGTTGTCATATCACTTAAGGGCGCGCTTGCGCTTACCCGACTTTGCGTTGCCCTTGGAAGGGAGTGAACGTTCCGCTTCTTTCGGATCGAATGACACGCGTTCAGGAAAAACTCTCAGTATTATGACATCGCCGACGCTCTGCACCCATCTGAAAGGTATGTTTATCGATATACCGTGATCCACCAGGGCGAGGTTGGAATTCTCAAGGAATATGCCGTCCACCTTGTTGCTTGAAAGATCTATGACAAGATTGTTGACAATGCCGACAAAGATGCCGTCAGGTGTGTACACCTCGAGTCCAATGAGATTTCCGGCCTCTTCTAACATCGGACGATGCTAACATCTCTCGTAATATACATTTTTTCATATGAAGATGTGCAACAGGCGCAACATATGTTAAAAAACAAACGTTTCCGGATGTCCGCATATGTTTACGGTGTGTTCAATGTTCATACGAATGAACATTCCGCTGTCGCCGACCAAGATCATGAATTGAAATGTATTTATCTACGCCCGCCATTGTAACGATCAAGGAGATATACGATGGTCACCGAATTGAATGAGAAAACGTTCGATGCGTTCATAGAGGAAAACAAAGTGGTACTGATAGACTGCTGGGCGCCATGGTGCAGACCCTGCAGGATGATCGCACCGATAATCGAAGAACTGGAGGCGGAACTGAAAGGAAAAGTCGCGGTCGCTAAACTTAACACCGACGACAATCAGGGAATAGCGGCACGTTTCGGCATAAACGCGATACCAACGTTACTGGTGTTCAAAGAAGGCGTGATGCATGAACCGCTCGTGGGCCTCAGACCGAAAGAGGAGATCAAAGAATACGTCATGAGTTTGTGATCTCATGGACATAGTCATCATCGGCGCCGGACCCGCCGGCATACAGGCGGCGATACACGCATCCAGAGGGAAGGCGGCAGTCACGATGATAGGGAAAAGAGAGAACAGCGCAATATTCGGCACACACGTTGAAAACTATTTTGCAATCGGCGGAAAAGCGAACGGATCCGAGATGCTGGATGTCGGCATAGCGCAGGCGGAGGCATTCGGTACAAAACATTTGGAAGAGAACGTGACATCAATAATAAAATCGGAGAACATGTTCACGGTGATCACGGAAAACGGTTCCGGGATAACGGCGAAGGCGATAATACTCGCATCAGGCGTGTCACGAATGAAACTGAACATTCCGGGCGAGAAGGAATTTTTCGGAAAAGGAGTTAGTTACTGCGCCGAATGCGATTGTAATTTCTACAAAGGCAAAAGAGTCGCGGTCATAGGCGACGAGTCGGAGGCGGCGGCTTCCGCCGAATTGATGACGCAATATGCGTCACACGTTTTCTGGATAACCAAAGACACAAGGACGTCCGATGTGATGATAAAAAAAGCGGCAGACGCCGGCGTTGAGATAATAAATGAGAAAGCGTCGGAGATAAAGGGAAAGGAGAATGTAAAACAGCTTGTGCTCACCGACGGTTCAGCGGTCGATGTGGACGGTGTTTTCATAGAGTTAGGCGGAAGATCGTCTTCCGATCTGGCAATGGACGTTGACGTCCTTCCGGATGCGGACGGAACGGTAAGGACGGACGAAAGATGCAGAACGTCTGTGACCGGCGTGTACGCATGCGGCGACATCACCGGAAAACCGTGGCAGATAGCAAAAGCGGTAGGTCAGGGCGCAACGGCGGGCCTCAATGCGGTCTCATACGTCAAAGGAAATGCGGGGGAGTAACATGTCCGTCAAAGAACTGATATCCGGTATGCTGAGAGAAGAGGGCGGCTTCCAGAAGGCGCTCAAAGACGTGATAACGAACGAATTGGATATGACGGTTAACGAGTTCTGCCTCGCAACCGGAATATCTCCGAGCACAATGTACAAAATATTGGAAGAGAAAAGGGAACCGAACCTCAGGACGATAAGGGCGATAATAAAATCCGTACGTTATCTTCTCGCGGAACCGGAGGAAAGGTTCATTGCGATAATAGCGTCTCACCAGGTCCTTCAGACGATCAGCGATACCGTCAAGGTAGGCAACAGGGACATCGCTTTGAAAGAGTACCCGGTCGCCACGGTGGAAGATGCGATAATCTCTGCCGTAAAGGCGGAAAGGGACGGAGCACTGGCGGTCGTCTGCGCACCGATAGTCGCGCCGACGATAGAGAGGATACTGACCATCCCCGTGTCCCCCGTAATTCCGTCGTCAAGCATATTCGTTGCAATAGAGAAGATAAGGAATGATATCTGATCTCGGATCATGCAGGCGTATAGGCTAAAAATAAAAATATCAGCTTAAATATTATTGCTGCGGTGGTAAAATGTTTGAACTTAACGTGACCAGCAACACTCCATTGGGAGCAATGACCGATACGGATACGGTTGCGGAGACATTCCTGACGCAGATCGGTTACATCCCGAAAGGATACGATCCGAAGACCGACGCCGCGAGTGTGAGAGAGAGCGTCCCGTACTGCCTTTTCATGAAATACTTCATGAGGAACATGTCAAAGGCGTGGACGGTGGATGAGCTGGCGGCATTGATGAAGACCACCAAACCGACGATATACAGGCACATAAACAAATTGAAATCAATGGACATACTGGAAAGTGCGGATGTTGAATTCGACGGGCAGAACAGAAAAGGGTACAGGATAAGATACGGCGATCTGAGGAAAGCCTGGTCGTTCACCGAGGCAAACGTGGGCATGGCAATGGAAAACTACAGAAAAACGGTGGATCATTTCCAGAAGCTCATTGAAAAGGAGAGAGAGAACAGCGTTTGATACAAGAGGGAGAACATTGTCCGATAAAGAAGAGTTTGGATTGATCGAAGGATTGAGATATACCGTCACGACTGACAAAGATCCTAAATCAAAGGGTGAGTTCAAAGGGTATGTGATGATCGGAAGCGAATCCGCCATCGTCCTGCAGATGTCTGAAAACGTTATACGTATGATACCGGTCACAAGGGTTGTGCACGTAGACTACTCGGGATCGGGGGAACGCAGGAAGTCCGAGGAGAAGAAGCCGGAATCAGGGTATTACGGATGAGCCGGGTAATCTTATGGGGTACGATCTGAACAGACATGTGATAGAACTGATCAAAAAAGGAGAGATCAGCAGCAGGAACCAGCTTCAAAGACTGAAGGTGAAACTTGCCGGAGAATACGGACTGCAGGCGGTCCCGTCGAACTCGGAGATATTGGCCGACGCAGCCGATGATGAAATGAAGATCGTTGTTCCGTTACTTCAGCGGAAACCCGTCAGGACGTTAAGCGGCGTCGCAACGGTTGCGGTGATGACGTCGCCGCACCCTTGCCCGCACGGTAAGTGCACATACTGCCCCGGAGGCGTTGAGAACGGGTCGCCGCAGTCATACACAGGAAAGGAACCGGCGGCAAGGCGCGCATCGAGGAACGAATTCGATCCGTTCAAACAGGTCTCCGACAGAATAGAACAGCTGGAAGCGATCGGTCACAAGACCGACAAGATCGATCTGATCATCATGGGCGGCACATTCACCTCGCGCGATCCGGAATATCAGGAATGGTTCATCCGCAGATGCTTCGATGCAATGAACGGAACGGATTCCGAGGACATCGCAGCCGCAAAGAATGTGAATTCCCGGTCGGAACACAGATGCATCGGACTGACCGTTGAAACGAGGCCGGATGCGTTCACGCCCGAACACATAGAAAGGCTGATGATGCTCGGCGCAACACGCGTTGAATTGGGCGTACAGATACTCGACGACGACATATTGAAAGAAGTGAACCGCGGTCACAGCGTGGAAAACGTGATAACTGCCACAAGGGATTGCAAACAGAGCGGTTTGAAAGTGTGTTATCACATAATGCCGGGCCTCCCCGGATCATCGCCCGAGAAGGATATCATTTCATTCGGAAGGGTGTTCGACGACCCGGATATGAGGCCGGACATGCTGAAGATATATCCAACGCTCGTTATACCGGGAACCGAACTGTTCGACATGTGGAACGCGGGCATATATCTGCCTTATGATGTCGAAGAAGGAATATCACTTGTGTCGAAAATGAAATCCATGGTGCCCGAGTACGTAAGAATACAAAGGATCCAGAGAGACATTCCGGTACCTCAGATCGCCGCCGGCATAATGAAGAGCAATCTCCGCGAGCTTGCGCAGCAGCGGCTGTCGGAGCAGGGGAAGGAATGCAGATGCATAAGGTGCCGCGAAGTAGGTCAGAACGATATATCTTTCGACGGCGAGCCGCCGGTGCTGAAGATCAAGGAATACACGGCATCCGGCGGTATTGAGTATTTCATATCGCTGGAACACGATGACATGCTGGTCGGATATGCGAGATTGAGAATTGACGAAGATATCGCGTCAATACGCGAACTGAAGGTCTTCGGAAAGATGGCCGGGATCGGCGAACAGGGAGAGGACTGGCAGCACAGAGGCTTCGGAAAAAGACTGATGGCGGGAGCGGAAGAGATCGCCGCCGCCGCCAATGTGAATATGATACGGGTTACCAGCGGGGTCGGCGTAAGGAATTACTACGTATCGCTGGGATTCGAACTGCGGGAGCCGTACATGGTAAAGAACATCGATCAACGGCTGACGATGACGTGATCCCGATCGAGCTGCATCTTCCTCACCGGGATCACGGCCCTTCCGATATCGTCCACCATTTCCGCTTTTTTCGTTGACGTTCCGAGGATCAGATATTTCACGAGACCGGTGGATGTGTCAATGACGATATCCTCGATCGGCCCGAGAAGCTGACCGTCCTTGCTGACAGCCATCTTCCCTGCGATAAGTGAAATGAAGATCCTTTCCGTCATATTATCACTGATAGAACTGGATGCTGTCCCAGGAGGTCCTTCTCTTTTTTATCTGTGAGCCGAGGTCCTCGTAGCTTTTGATCATATCGGGATCCACGGACGGTTTCACATTCTTCAGTGCGGTCGTGAAATGTTCTGATTCAATGGACAGGATGCCCGGATCCTCACGGTAAGCTTCCATTCCCGCCTCGCGGCAAAGAGCCTCAAGATCGGCACCAACGTAACCGTCCGTGGCCTTGGCGATCTCATCAAGGTCAACATCCTTCAGCGGCATCTTCCTTGTATGTACTTCTAGTATCTTTTTCCGGGAATCGGTGTCCGGTTTCCCTATCAATATAAGTTTATCAAATCTTCCCGGTCTGAGCAATGCGGGATCGATCATATCCGGCCGGTTCGTGGCGCCCATGACCATCACGTTTTTCAGACTTTCGAGGCCGTCCATGGACGTCAAAAGCTGGTTCACCACCTTTTCCCAGTTCATTGAACCGGCGGTTCCGCGCCCGGGCGCGATCGAATCCATCTCGTCGAAGAATATTATGCATGGCGCCATGTGTTTAGCGCGTTTGAATATCTGGCGTATCGCCTTCTCGCTTTCGCCGAGCCATTTACTCGCTATCTCCGGACCGTTCACGCATATGAAATTCGCGCCGGATTCGTTTGCGACCGCTTTCGCGATAAGCGTTTTCCCTGTTCCGGGAGGTCCGTAGAACAACACTCCTTTTGCCGGACGTACGCCAAGCCGCTCGAACGCTTTGGCGTCTTCGGAAGGGATGAACGCTTCCTTTATCTCGCGCTTCACATCATCCAGGCCGCCGATGTCAGACCACGTCACCCTCGGTATCTCAACGATCACTTCCCTCATGCCGCTTGGTTCTATCTCAGACAGGGCGGAAAGGAAGTCGTCCATGGTGACGCGCATACTTTCCAGAACGCCGGAAGGTATCGGTTTATCAAGATCCAGTTCGGGTATCTTCCTTCTCAGGCATTTCATGGCAGCCTCTCTTGCCAGTGCGGCGAGATCGGCGCCCACGAATCCTTGAGTTGCGCTTGCGATCCGTTCCACATCAACATCGGCATCGAGAGGCATACCTCTCAGGTGAACTTCCATTATGTCCTTGCGGCCTTTCCTCCCTGGCATCCCTATCTCGATCTCACGGTCAAAACGTCCCGGTCTCCTGAGAGCGGGATCTATCGAATCCTCGCGGTTCGTCGCGCCGATCACGATCATGTCGCCTCTTTCGCTGAGGCCGTCCATCAATGTGAGCAATTGAGCGACGATACGCCTTTCAACCTCTCCGTACACGGAATCCCTGTTAGGCGCTATTGAGTCAATCTCATCAAGGAATATGATGCTCGGCGTATTCTCTTCCGCAGCTTTGAATATCTCTCTCAGCCGTTCCTCGGATTCGCCGTAGTATTTACCTATTATCTCCGGCCCTTGGATGGCAAAGAATGTTGCGCCGGACTCGCTTGCAACGGCTTTTGCGATTAACGTTTTACCGGTTCCCGGAGGCCCATATAGCAGAACGCCCTTCGGTGCGGTTATACCGAGCCTTATGAAAAGTTCCGGGTGTTTGAGCGGAAGTTCTATCATTTCCCTTATTTTCTTCAGTTCATCGTCAAGCCCGCCGATGTCGTCATAATATGTGATGTGCTCTTTGGAACCGCTGTCTAACTTGACCGCCGATTCTTCCTTTATTATTATCTCGGTGCCGGAGCCGATGACGACCGCGCCTTGCGGTACGGTGGTTGATATCATGAATGTGGATTTGCTGCCCATGAGCGCAACGTTCGGCACCAGGATATCGCTTCCTTTCATCACCGGACGGTTCATGAGACCGCGTCTGAAAAGATCGGTTATGCCTTCTTCGAACTTGATCTTCTTGCCCTGAGGTATGTTCGGCGAGAGGACGACCTTCTCCGCGGGCTTCGGATCGCTTCTTCTCACTTTCACAAGCTGATCGATGCCGGCGCCGGCGTTCGTTCTCGTGAGGCCGTCTATTCTTATTATTCCGAGTCCCTCGTCCTCGGGAGCGCCTCTGAAGACCTTCGCGACCGTGACCTTTTCGCCGGTTATCTCTATGGCGTCGCCCGCTTCGACGCCAAGTCTGGAACGTGTTATCGTATCGATGCGTGCGCGCCCGAGCCCGGCCTCAGCGGTGTTGAGAACCTTTTCAACCTTCAGTTCGACGGTAATGTCCATTCGCCGGTAGATGTCGTTCGTTTTATATCATATGTTGTGTCGCATTCATTACCGCAGCGGACATACGCTGCGAGTAGCCGCATGCGCGGCAAACAGTCATTCAAAGAAGAAATGCGACGGTGATTCCGGCTTCGGGGAGAAACAGGATTCGCTTACCCTTTCGATCTTCACCGGATACGAGGACAGCGAGTCGATTATCCTCCGCATCGTATCCTCAAGGCGTTTCGGCGGAGAGATGACCCTTGCGTTGAGCACTAATTTTCCGCGATCTGAGATGAACCGCGAACCGTATATCCCGTCGACCTGTATGGATTCCTGGACGAGGGACATCTTCGCAGCCGCTTCCTGCGATGATATTATCACTTTAACGTGGACGATCGACCTCGGACCGTATTCCTTTGCAACGCCTTTCATTATGTCCGAAGACAGCGAGTACATGTCCACCTTGTCGAGCGGCGTAATGGAAAATGTTCCGGAATACCATCCCAGTTTAGCCTTTTCAAAGTTGAACCCTCTGTTGTCATCGCGTTCCGCTGTCTTAGTGCTGATACGGTCGGATAATATTATTTCCGTTATCTTATCGATATTCCTGAGGTCGGATGACGACGTCTCTATGATCTCAGCGTCCGGCAATATTTTTTTCAATTCGTCCGCAATCCCGGCGATCGCCTCGGACCGCACCATGTCCGCTTTCGAAAGGACCACCACTTCAGCCTCTTTGATCTGATGCGCCGGGATCAGATCGACCGATTCAATGTTCTTTTCCTTTGATCCGGAAAGGATATCGGCGGCTCTTATGCAATCTATGACAACAGTGAACGGAGCAACATCGAACTCATCCGGGTACAAGGTGCGCAGCGGAGCGACAACCGATCCCATCAGATTGGTGGACGTTCCGATCGGTTCTGCGATTATAACATCCGGTTTTCCAATAGACACAAGTGTTCTGGCACTTGTCACGAACTCATCGAAATTCGAACAGAAGCAGCCTCCGAGTATCTCCCTGACGTCGAAACCCGCATCCTTGGTGAACTCCGTGTCCACGAGCACATCGCCCTGATCGTTGGTTATCATTGCGACCGATCTGTCATTCCTTTCCCTGAGCGTCCTTGCGAGGTTCACGGCAAGCGTTGTCTTTCCGGCGCCGAGATAGCCGCCCAGCACAAGAAAACGGGTCTTCGCCGACCGGACGCCGTCATTCCTTTTCATGAATGTGCACCTGTCGCACGGTATCGTAAGGACGCATTGGCCCCCCGTCGCCAAACCTTTCAATGACAGTATTATCCCCGCATCCAGAGGACTGACTACCTTTCTGTTGTTGACCGACAGCGTCTCTTTCTCGGCATCTCTGATGCCAGGCGGAATAATCTACTTCTCAGCGAGCGACCTCCTGCATTCCCTTATTTCTTCCTCTGAGCATGAATCGCATCTCAGCCCGACATCGGAAAGAGGTCCGTACAGTTCCGCCAGCGGATCGATCATGAATATGCGTCTGTCGCTGCCGATCGCAATGTAAACGGCATCCGGATCGCTCGGAACGATGAATTCCATACGGGTTCCGCGGACCTTCTCTTCCTTCTCGACCTTCCAGAAGAACTGAAGGTGGTCGCACAGCTGGTATGACAGCTGCTGATATTTCAGTCCCAGGCGGTCCGCGATGTCCCGTTTCGTTACCGCGCCGCGCTCCCTGGTCATTTTGAACAATGTTGTAAGTATGCGCCGGCGCATCTCATGGTCATGCACCGAAACATATGTTTCCGGATCCAAACAAATGATCTTCATCCTGCAATTGGCCACATTTCCAAATGGTTCCTTTTTTATTTATAATCAGGGGTGCACGCTTAATAACATGTAAGATGTTTCATCGGCAGGCGATTTTCCAATGGCGGACATCAGATCGAACGTTGCGGATGCAAAGGCGGCTGCGATAGCCCTTTCGGCCAAGGATACGGAAACGAAGAACAATGCGCTGAATGCCATGGCAGACGCTTTGAACAGACGCAGGAAGGAGATAATAGACGCCAACGCCGCCGATATGCAGGCCGCGGAAAAAATGAAGGCCGAAGGCGAACTCACAGACGCGGCGGTAAAGCGTCTGAAGGTGGACAACGACAGGATCGACGGAATGATCGACGGCATCATGGACGTTATAAAATTGAAGGATCCGGTGGGCGAAACGATGTCGACGATGGAGCTGGACGATTCTCTTGTATTATATCAGGTCAGATGCCCCATCGGACTGATAGGCGTGATATTCGAATCCAGGCCGGACGTTGTTCCGCAGATAATGTCGCTGTGCCTGAAAAGCGGGAACGCGGTCGTGTTCAAAGGAGGCAGGGAAGCAGCGAACACCAACAAAGCGTTGTTCAGCATCCTTTCCGAGGCCGCTTATGGGAAAGACATACCGAAAGGCGTCTTCTGCATCATGGAGACAAGGGAAGACATCGCAACCATTCTGAAAATGGATGATCACATCGATCTTCTCATTCCGAGAGGGTCAAACGAATTTGTCAGTTATGTACAATCGAACACAAAGATCCCGGTGCTGGGTCATGCAGCCGGAATATGCCATGTCTACGTGGACGCGGACGCGGACGAGGACATGGCGCTCACCGTATCACTGGATTCTAAGATACAGTATCCGGCGGTATGCAACGCCGCCGAAACACTGCTCGTGAATGCTTCCGTTGCGAAAACCTTCCTTCCGAAAATGGTGAACCTTCTCATAAGCAGCGGCGTTGAGGTAAGGGCGGACACGGAAACCATGGACATCATAGGAAAAGGCAAAGGTATAACGGAAGCAGCCGCGTCCGATTGGGATACGGAGTACAACGACATGATAATCTCCGTCAAGATCGTAAGATCAATCGATGAGGCGATCAGCTTCATCAACAAACACGGATCGGGACACAGCGACACGATCATAACCGACAACAGGAAAAACGCACTGAAGTTCACGAGTCTCGTAGATTCATCAACGGTATTGGTAAACGCATCGACAAGGTTCCCGGACGGGTTCAGATACGGAAAGGGAGCGGAGGTCGGCATAAGCACGAACAAGGTGCACTCAAGAGGCCCGGTGGGCATGGAAGGCCTGATGATATACAAATACATCCTGATAGGCAACGGACATGTTATGAAAGATTACGCCGGAAAGAATGGAAAGAGGTTCAAGCACACCGCATCGAACAAGGAGTTCAGGCTGTGAGACGATGATAAGGAACGAATATCTGAAGGAAGTGCACAGAGTCGTAATAAAAGTGGGAACATCATCAATAACAAAAGGAGGCCCCGGAGCCTCATCCGATTTCATGGATTCGGTAGCAAAACAGATCAGGTCGCTCAGAGACAACGGAACAGAAGTTCTTATCGTAACATCGGGCGCGATAGGCATAGGCCTCTCGACAATGAACGCAAGTTCCAGATCACGCGAGATACCGATAAGGCAGGCGGCGGCGTCAATAGGTCAAAGCATACTGATGCAGAAATGGAACGAAAGCTTCCAAAAATTCGGGATATCCGTTGCACAGATATTGCTGACATATGATTTCTATTCGGACCGCGAGAAATATCTCAATCTCAGGAACGCGGTCCAAACATTACTTGAATACAAGGTCGTGCCGATATTCAATGAGAATGATGCGGTATGCGTGAAAGAGATAGACGCGACATTCGGCGACAACGATACGCTTTCGGCGATGGTGTCCATCAAGATGGACGCGGACCTTCTGATGATACTGTCCGATGTGGAAGGCCTTTACGACAAGAATCCGAAACTGTTCGACGGAGCAAAACTGATACCGACGGTTACGGAGATAACGGATGAGATAAGATCATTCGCCGGCGACGCGACATCGCGCGTAGGCACCGGCGGGATGAAGACGAAGATACATGCCGCCGAAATATGTCACGAAACAGGATGCAGCATGGTGATCGCAGGCAGTGCCATTGGCAACGTGATCGAAAGGATAATCGGCGGAGAAGAGATAGGAACGATATTCGTATCCGATAAGAAGGAACGGAAGAAGAGCGTGTGGATACGGCACGCGCACGCGTCCGGGTCGATAGAGGTGGACGAAGGGGCAAAGAACGCCCTTCTGAATCACATGAGTTTACTGGCGGTCGGCATAAAAACGGTGTCGGGAAGGTTCGACCGCGGCGATATCGTGAATATAACGTTCAACGGCAAGACGATAGCAAAAGGTATTCCGGATTACAATTCCGATGACATAACAAAAACGAAAGGGCTGCACAGCGACAGGATGACCGAGATCCTGGGACACAAGAACTATGACAATGTAATAAGAAGAGAGAACATCGTCATGATGTGATCTGAAGGAGGAAATGTCTAAAGAAGATCTGTCCGAATACAATGTAGAAAGGATCGGACTTGTCTTAGGAATTCAGGTGGTGTTCTAATAGTCTGTTTCCTTTCTTCATCGTGAATTTTGTTTATTTACGGGCGTTCTTGATCACTGTTGCAGCAACATGTCTCGGAGCCTTTTGCGTTTACTGCATGAAAAGTTTCAAAAGCAGATAAGTGACCGAAATATTGATATGGGATAAGCGAGCGTTTCCGAAAGTAAACGGTTCTTTTATCGTTTATCAGATATCATTGAAAACATCCGGAGGCAATACAGGTGCTCAGACTGATACGATTGTTCGGCAGAAGAGAATGGTCACTGCTCGGAGTCGCACTTGTATTCACCGTGACGGGCGTATGGATGGACCTGTCCATTCCGCCGTATCTGGGCAGCATAACGTACATCGTCACGACCGGCGACGGTACGGTAGCCGATATATGGGAGCAAGGCAGCTACATGGTCGCATTCGCCATCGGCAGTTTACTGACGGCGGTCGTTGTTGCATGGGCGGGTGCAATGCTGTCGTCCGGTTTCAGCGCCAAGATGCGGAAGGCCGTCTATGAACATGTCGGCGATTTTTCTAACACAGACGTGAAGAAGTTCAGCGTATCAAGCCTCATAACCAGATGCACCAACGACATAACGCAGGTGAGGATGTTCATCTCAATTGCGATCCTTATAATGATGCGCGTTCCCATCGTCATCGTATGGGCGATAATGAAGATGATGGACGTAAGCTCGGAACTCTCGGTCATAACGGCGGTCGCTGTCGGATCCATAGCATTTATGACAGTGATGATAGTCATCATCGTTCTGCCGAGATTCAAAAGGATACAGGAGAACACAGACAGACTGAATCTCGAAAGCCGTGAGAATCTGACGGGTATCCGTGTGGTGCGTGCATACAACGCCGAAGGTTTCGAACAAAAAAAATTCGGCAGGACGAACGAAGCGCTGGCGCGCGACAATCTTTTCCTGAACCGCGCGATGGGAATTGCAATGCCCTTCATCATGCTGGTAATAAGTGCATTGACCGTTGCCATCTATTGGACGGCAAGCCGGATGATCGACAGCGGACACGTCGATATCATGGCGGCACAGGGATTCTTTGCCGATACCGTGGTATTCCTGCAGTACAGCTTCCTGATCGTCGGCTCGTTCATAATGATGATCATGGTGTTCATGATGCTGCCAGGTGCAATGGTCTCCGCTAAACGTATCAATGAGGTACTGAAAACAAAACCCGCAATAGTCGATGGCGTAAAAGCGGACATAAGCCTGAACGACGCTTTCTCGCAGGACGGAACGATCCGGTTCAACGCGGTAAGCTACAAGTACCAGGGTGCAGAGGAGAACGTACTGTCGGACATAAACATCGAGATCAAAAAAGGACAGACGGCAGCGTTCATAGGAAGCACGGGATGCGGAAAGACCACTCTTGTGAATCTGATCTCCAGGATCGCCGATCCGACGCTCGGAAGCGTCACAATAGGCGGCGTGAACGTTTGCGATGTGCGTTTGGAAGAATTGAATGATTTTGTCGGGTACACTCCTCAAACGGCCACATTGTTCGGCGGAACAATAAAGGAGAACGTTGCATTCGGCCGAGTTGACGGAAAAGACGTAAGCAACGAGGAAATTGAAAAAGCGCTGAGGACCGCACAGGCGTGGGAATTCGTTTCCGAACTGGATGACGGCATGAACGCCGTCGTCGAGCAGAACGGAAAGAATTTCTCGGGCGGGCAAAAACAGAGACTGTCCATCGCGCGGACAGTGGCAAGGCAGCCGAAGGTGTTCATCTTCGACGATACGTTCTCCGCCCTTGACTACAGGACGGACAGAGCATTGCGCGCGGCACTGATAAAAGAGACCGAGGACGCGACCGTCATAATAGTAGCACAAAGGATCGGAACCATACGGAGCGCCGATGTCATCTTCGTAATGGACCGCGGACGGATAGTGAGCACCGGAAAACACGAGAAACTTCTCAAAACATGTGAAGTTTACAAACAGATCGCAAGATCCCAACTCGGCGAGGAGGAATTAGTGTCATGAATGCGGAAAAAAGCACATTCAGACAGACGCTCGGAAAGCTCATTCAATTCTGCCGGCCGTGGTATGGCTGGATCATCATAACGTTCATATTCGCCGTCGGCGCGGTCATTCTGCAGCTGATCGGACCGCGTCTGGTCGGAGATATGGTGGATCACATAATCTACATGATCTCGTTCGGCCAGATGGGCAATGCCGGAGGATACCCGGCTATTGTTCACATTGGAACGATCCTCGTGATCATCTATTTGGCTATGTTCGTGTTAGGTTACATTCAGCAGCTTATCATGGCATGGGTCACCGCCAAATTACAAGAGAGACTGCGCCGCGAAATGAGTGAGAAGATAAACAAACTGCCGCTTTCGCATCTGGACCGAACCCCGACCGGAGATACACTGAGCCGCATAACGAACGACGTGGACATGGTGACGATGACCCTGAATTACACGGCGGTCACCTTCATCTCGGCGACAACGATGTTAGTGGGCGCGGCAATATTCATGTTCATAACCAACTGGATAATGGCACTCGTCGCGATCGGTACAAGCCTCTTTGCGTTTTTCCTGATGGCCGTGATAATGAAAAGATCGCAGATACATTTCGAACGCCAGCAAAAGGAACTCGGCGACGTGAATGCGCACATAGAAGAATATTTCAGCGGCCATACGGCGGTAAAGACAAACAATGCGCGGCAAAGGACAAGCGCAAGATTCGACAAGTTCAACAACGCACTTTTCACAAGCGCGTGGAAAAGCCAGTTCTACGGCGGACTCATGGTTCCGCTAATGAGCTTCTTAGGCCAATTTGCATTGGTGGCGGTCATGATCGCCGGCGGAATACTGGCGTTCAACGGAACGATAACCTTCGGTGTGGTCGTTGCCTTCATGATATATGTGAACTTATTCACACAACCGCTGTCCGACCTGGCGCAAAGTGCGATGGACACGCAGAGCACGGTTGCGGCGACCGACCGCATATTCGAACTGCTGCAATCCGAAGAGATGGAAGAGGAAGACCATTTGACAGAGCATCTTATCTGCCCGGCAAGGGGTGCAGTCAATTTCCAAAACGTCAGATTCGGTTATTTTGATGATAAAACAGTGATCAATGATTTCACGGCGGACATCAAAAGCGGTTCAAGGGTCGCGATCGTCGGGCCTACCGGAGCCGGAAAGACAACGCTTGTGAACCTGCTCATGAAATTTTACAAACTGAACGACGGAGACATAAAGATCGACGGGGTTTCGATAAACGAGATGCGCCGCGGTAATGTTACCAGTTTATTCAGCATGGTGCTGCAGGACGCATGGCTGTTCCGCGGAACGATAAGGGAAAATCTGCTTTACAACATGAAAGTGGAAAAAGGAAAAGAGCAGGAGCTGCTGGATCAGGCTGCCAGGGCGGCAGGGATAGACCATTTCATCAAAGCTCTGCCGGAAGGCTACGACACGGTCCTGGACGAAAAAGCAAACGTATCGGACGGTCAGAAGCAGCTGCTGACCATTGCGAGAGCGATGATAAAGGATGCACCGCTCCTGATTCTCGATGAGGCGACAAGTTCGGTCGACACCCGTACCGAGGCGATAGTCAAGGATGCAATGGAAAAACTTACGCACGGGAGAACGTCGTTCGTCATCGCACACCGTCTGAGCACAATAAAGAATGCAGACCTGATCATTGTGATGGATAAAGGCGACATCGTGGAAAGCGGAACGCACACGTCACTTCTGAAAAAGAACGGTTTCTATGCGGAACTCTACAATTCACAATTCGCAGATTGACATCGTTGTTCTAATTTTTCCAGCGGAAGACGGAATATGGTGCAGCGGAACAAGGCTGCAGCTAATAATTTCTTTCAACCGTATAGTATCGTGTTGTGCAGCTTGGAAAACTGATAAAGGAATAAAACTTGTCAGCAAGCGGATTTCCGTCACCGCCCGATCTCTCAAATTCCTTCGCATCGTCCACGGTTTCAAAAGTCAACACATCTGCCCACGTGTCACCATCTTTCAATTGTTGCCACGAAACATATCCTTTTTTCTTCGAAACAACCTCAGTGTTCAATTTCTCTGTCGCGTCCAGAAATTCTTGAACCGACGAACCCTTTTTCAACTTGTACGAAATGAACAGAATTGCGTTTGCCATGATTATTCCCCTTAAGATCTTACAATATGCTTGGTCCAAACTTTGAAATTGATGGTGGGCCCAACCGGATTTGAACCGGTGATCTGCGCCTTGTAAGGGCGCCGTCATAACCCCTAGACCATGAGCCCGGTGTGCCACAATCATCAAAGAATTATTAAAAACTGTCCTTAACGATAAGGGCACTGCAATACATCCGAGAGCCTGAACGGAGCACAACCGTGCGCCGACGGCAAACGGACGATCACCAGGGCGGCCTTCCGTTGGCTCTGGAAGAGTTGTTGTATCTCTTCGCCAAACCGTATGCGTCAAATATATTCCACAACCATATTATGAACATCGGTACCGATAAGACGAACAGTTCAAGGAAATAGTTGGAAAGATCCTCCAGATAAAGAACATCATCAAACCAGACGAGCATACGCCAGGTTATCAAAATACCAAAGAGCGCATAGATCGTTATTATCATCAACCCTCGTTTGATCTTACCTACGTACAACTGTCCGAGTCCCGCTATCAAAAACGAAAGTACGGCTGCGCCTCCTTCGCTTTTTTCGCGCACATAGGCGGTTCTGGGAGGAGCCTCGTCTGCGCCGGCCTTCCGGCCGCATTTGTCACAAAATGTCTGATGTTCGCTCAAAGAACTGCCGCATCCGTTGCAATACATGTTTATCAGGCAGTGAAAGTAAACTCATATTATTTAAACGCAGGTTTTTTACCATTCGCATTGAACGAATAAAAGTCCAATTTGTAAACGGTGCAAACAAAACAGCATACGCGACGGACGGTAAACGCGGATCCGTTCGTATCATGCGGTGTAAACAAAGCCCATGAAAAAGAACTTAGGCCTGTAACAGAGTTTTCAGACTCAGTACAGAATGCGCCTGCCGCCTCTCTTCACGATCCATCCGAGGGTACCGGAGAACACGAACGCAGAACCTATGATCGCTGCAATGATGCCGACGGGCAAGATGAGCAGCCCGGCGATCAGTCCCAAAGTGCTTCCCGAGACCGCCGAAGCAATGATGGAATAAACGCCCAACGCCATGACGAAGATCCCCGTGAACATCAGAATAATGCCGGCGATCAAAGGCGTAGGGAATCTCCTCGGATATGTTGAACTGCGCTCATCCCGCTGTTTCATGTTTCGGAGATACGGTCAATTGATATTATATCCATCGCTGAAAAATAAAGGATCATATCGGTATCCCTTTCCCATATCCGCAATCGACCTCGATATTCAAGCGATGCTTTCCGCAGATAAGACAACGGAACAGATAACCTCACACATCGCTGTCCGGACGAAGATCGGCCTTAACTTCAGAAACAGAAAACTGCCTTCTCCTTCGTTGATCGAATGATCTTTCCGCAGAGGATTTCCAGACAGATCTTTCTCTATCTCCTCTTCTATGCCCATTCGTACTATATCATCCCAAACGACACGGCCGATAAACTCGCAGAAATCATCACAATGAACAGGCCAGATGATGCTCCGCCACGGTCCGGGCGATGGCGTTCTGTAGATATGTTCATCAATATTTTTGGCTCTTTGAGAATTTGAGTGGAAGAGGCCATTCGATTTATCATTCTGATGCGATATCAGGTCGATGTTGGAGAACAGGGACATAGGAAGGCTGCTGAGACTGAAGGTCCCGTGGAAGGT
>Ga0123352_10003865_pt1 | contig 21848 bp, 12 predicted proteins | sample TergutLab28metaG_FD_89700 | JGI IMG/M metagenome (GOLD analysis project Ga0123352, IMG submission 89700) | Labiotermes labralis P1 segment gut microbial communities from Petit-Saut dam, French Guiana - Lab288 P1 | ecosystem: Host-associated > Arthropoda: Insects > Digestive system > Gut ...
GCAACTGAAAATGTAAATGGCATCGTGAACGTAACAGACGCACCGAGATGAGAATACGTACTGGACTAACAGGCACTCCACACTGCCGTTTCTACGGCCCACGCCTTTACGAAACTATCGCCGCACTGTTCTGAACATCAGGAGCCGGCACAGTCACTGTAATGTAAGTGATAAGGGTTTGTGAACACGTAGCAATACCTGAATCATGCAGTACACACTGGCTAGGCGAATACCCACCTATCCCACCTTCCCCGCATTCCTTAAATAAGTTCCTAGTGGCGTGATACGGAAACTGGACAGATTGCAGCTGGGTGGGCGAGTCAGGTTGCAAAAATAATGCTTGCAACACAAACGATAAGCCACCAAGTTGAGTACATCACCCGCCAGCTGGTTCCGTAGCGCGGTTCACACGAGGGCGTGTACGGGAATTAAAAAATGCCCAAAACTCCGTAACCGTCCAAAATCGGACACATGTTTATATGAACTTTTTTGATCACAAAGACCTAGGAAATCACCTCCTGCAGTAATGTCCTAAAGTCGTGAAACACCCTGTATATGACATGATATATATATATATGATATGATATGATACGATATATGATATGATATGATAATGTGAAGCTAGTGGATATCTGATAGGGGTGGGGGGTTGCAGACAGGGAATATTTGAAAGAAAATAAGTGAACTTGAAACACACAGAAAGAACAACAATATTAGAGAAATTTATAATTGTGTCATTGACTTCACAGAGTGTGACCAGTCTTGAAATAATATAGTAAACGATGAGAGGGATGATCTCATTGCAGATCCCCACATTATTTTGAATAGGTAAAGAAACTGTGTCCCTCAGCCATTGAATGTGTATGGGGAAAATGATGTGAGGCAGACTGAAATATATGCATCAGAGCCACCAGTGCCTGAGCTCAGTGCCTTTGAGGTTGAGATGGCTATTGAAATGCTAAAAAGAAACAAATAGCCACTTGATGATTAAATTCCAGCAGAATTTATTAAAGCGAGGTGGGTCAGTTCATTCTGAGATCCAAAAGCATATTCTATTTGGAATTAAGAAAAATTTCCTGAGCAGTGGATAGACTCAGTCATTTTACTTATTTATAAGGGGGGTGATAAAACAGAATGTAGTATCTGCAGAGAAATGTCATGTTGTTGCAACTATATACAAGATTATATCCCACATCTTTCTGTTCAAGATAACTGCAAATGCAGAGGAAATTATTGGGGATCATCAGTGTGGATTTTGACACATTAGGTCAACTACTGATCATATATTTTGCATTCGTCAAATACTCTAGAAAAAAATGGGTATAAAATGAAACAAAGCATCAGCTATTTATAGACTTCAAGAAAGCCTATGATTCAATTAGGATGGAGGTCTTGTATAATATTCTCATTAAGTTTGGTATCCCTATGAAACTGGTGAGGCTAATGAAAATGTGTCTGAATGAAGCCTGTAGCACAGCCTGGATAGGCAAATATTTGTCTGACATGTTTCATATTAAGAACGGTTTGAAAAAAGATATTTTGTTGCCATTGCTTTCAAACTTTGCTTTAAAATATGCCATTAGGAGGGTTCAGGTAAACCAGGGTAGCTGGAAATTAAATGGTACGCATCAGTTTCTGGTTTATGCTGATGATGCTAATATACTGGGTGGAATACACACTATTCAAAAACACGGATGCTTTAGTAGTTTCTTGTAAGGAGACTGGGCTAGAAGTAAATTATGATATAACTAAGTACATGGTCATGTCTCAAGATCAGAATGCAGGTCGAAGTCACAATATAAAGATTGATAATATTTCTTTTGAAAGGGCGGAACAATTCAAATATTTGGGAACAACTTTATTTCATTAAAGTTATATTAAAGAAGACATTATGAGTAGCTTGAATTCAGGAAATGTTTGCTATCATTCAGTGCTGAATCTTTTGCCTTCCAGTTTGTTACCAAAACATAAAGATTAAGATACACAGAACTATAAGTTGTTTCATATGGATGTGAAGCTTGGTGTCTAACATTGAATGAGGAACATAGGCTGAGTATGTTCAAGAATAGTAGGGCACTGAGGAAGATATTTTGGCCTAAGTGGGATGGGTGAGAGGGGAATGAAGAAGAATACATAATGAGGAATTTCATGATTTGTCTTCCTCATGAAGAATTACCCAGGTGGTCAGATAAACAAGAATTAAATGTGTGGTGCATGTGACTTTTATGGGAGAGAAGAGATGTACATATAGGATTTTGGTTGGGAGACCTGATGGAAAGAACTAGGCAGAAATGGGAGGACAATATTGGAATGGATCTTCAAGAGGCATGGGGAGGCATGGACTGGATTAAATAAACCTAAGGTAATGAACATTTGGTATCTATAAAACATGAAGAATTTCTTGACTCCCTGCAGACCTGTTAGCTTCTTAGTAAGTACCCTACCCTATGGAGTTAATTAGTTCTTGAGTTTCATCCTGATGTAATAGTCAACTGATAATACAGATCCCAGCAATAACATTCTTTTAGGGTCTTCCTTCTGAAATTTTTGTATTGGTTGATGACATAATATTGACTCTTAACAGCAATCTTAAGGGAGGAAATCCTATCATGTTTATTTCTGAGAAGTTATATGCAACAGTCATGACAACATAAACTTTATGTTTTTCATCCAGTGTTTTATATTACACTACATGTTTAGGTCTTAGACCATCATCAGGTGTACTAATAGACAAGAGTCATGTGAGAAAGATATTTTGCAGATATGTGTCAAGAAAAGGGGTTCCTCATTTCATTGTTGATGCATAAAAATTTTATACACTAATACAAAATGTGTAAAAACTCAAAATCAGTAAAAAGTAATTCCTAAATGTGTTAAACAGAGGAAGAGTTCTTCTTGTTACATAACCTTGTGGCAGTATGTTTTATTATGTAGTTATCCTTTCCCATTGTGTGCCCAGACTGTACGAATTGTAACACAGTAGGAAAGCCATATGTGACTGGTGTGCTGGAGAAATGTGGCAGCTACGGTGGTATGGCATATTATATCCATGTGGCATTGCCATGATCCCTGTAATGGATGCTTTGTGCTATGGTCGCGGATGATATCTGCCACCCTCATTGTATAATATATTACTTACTTGCGTACACCATGGAACAGAGTCCTTCTTGAGGAGCTAACCAGTTTGCAGCTAGTCAAGAAATTCCCGAATTTTATGGAACCTGAAGGTTCATTACCACATTTACAAGTGTCCACCACCTGTCCCTATCCTGAGCCAGCTCAATCCAGTCCATACACCCACAACACACTTCCTGAAGATCCATCTCAATATCATCCTCCCGTCTGCGCCTGGGTCTCCCAAGTGGCCTCTTTCCCTCAGGTTTCCCCACCAAAACCCTGTATACACCTCTCCCCTCCCCATTCGCGCCACATGCCCCGCCCATCTCATTCTTCTTGATTTTATCACTCACACTATTGGGTGAGCAGTACAGATCATTAAGTTTCTCATTATGTAATTTCCTCCACTCCCCTGGTACCTCATCCCTCTTAGGCCCAAATATTCTCCTCAACACCCCATTCCCAAACACTCTCAGACTACTTTCCTCCCTCAATGTCAGCAACATTGCATAATATATTAAAAATCTTTTTTATCCTAAGAGTATTTTTTCATTTTATTTGGTTGTCTGTTATGGATTCACGGTGAATATAAAATTTCTGTAAGTTTCAAGGAAGAAGATTATGATGACAACGTTTATAGGTGCATCAGTGAAAAAGACTTTATCTAAGTATCCCGTAATCTTGCTAAATCTGAACCCAACACCACCCACATTCAGAGGATTGATACAAATACACAAAGATAATCCTTTAAGTCCTGTAATAAACTGAGATAATCTATTAAGTCCTGTAATAAACTGGACAAATGCCCAAGTACATACACTTTCTAAGCACCTTGTTTATGTACAGAACATCATATACCTCTCACAAATGTTTGCAATGTGAAACACACCATAAATCTTTTATCTAATTTGCGAGATGTTTCATGAGAATGTAAGGCTAACATCCTTCAATATAAAGAATATGTATACAAATATACCAACTGATAAACTAAAGGACATCATTGGCTCAGTTCTAGACCACAGTCACATAGATGATACAAAAAAACAAGAGATTTTGAAATATTGCAATATCATTTTGGACCAAAATTTCTTCCAATACAGGGACAGACAATACAAACAGTCCAGTTTTCTAGCCATTGGTGCACCCATCTCCTCCATCTTCTCAGAAATATACCTGCAATATATGGAACATACTACTTTGTGTACATCTGAATCAACAAAAAATATTAGGATACTTCCATTATGTAGATGACATTCTAATAGTCTATGACAAGACAGCTACAGACATAGAAAACATAATACAAATATACAATAGCACACACCTCACCTTAACATTCAGCAAAGAAGATGAGACTGACAATTTCCTAATTTTCCTTGACGTCACACTAAGAATAAGAGAGAATAACATTTTAAAGTCAAACTCTGCAGAAAACCTACAAGTACTGATTGCGTCATCCCTAACACCTCTTGTCATCCTCCAAGTCAAAAACTAGCCACAAGCAGATTCTTTTTCAACAGAATACACACCTACCATCAGGAAGAAGAAAACAAGAAAAATAAGCACACATAATAGATTATGGGAAATAAACAGTATAACATAAACTTCAAAAATCTTTGGTAACTCTGCTACAAGAAAACAGGTAGAGAACAGAGAGAAAAACACAACAAAACAACAAGTAAACAACCCCCAACAGATCTAGAGAAATGGGTCAGTTTTACCTATTATAGCAAAGTGGTGAACCACATAAGAAAACTCTTCAAGAATACCAATGTACTGATAACACAGAAAAATAACATTATCCTAGGAAAAATATTAGCTTACAAAAACAAAGAGGATGAAAGCAAATATAATTGAGTGGCTTCTACCAGCTTCCAAGTTCAGAATATTTGAATAAGTACACCAAACAAACCAGAAGTTCCTTTCACGACAGATATAAAGAATGTATTGTTTCTTATAAATACAGTACCACAAACTCAGCTTTTGAACAACACCTCCTAGACAATGGGCACTTGTTTGGTCCTAATGAAGAAATCATGGGCACCCTACACTTTACCAGAAAAAGAACATACATGAACAACTTTGAGAATTCTTATATTTACTGCGAATCAGTAAAAGACCACCAGATAAATGGGAAAACTACTCCAAGGACAAAAAAGATTTTTGTTATAATAGTACATTATGAGACCACAGCACACAGTGACCATTACATTGAATATGGCAGTGCCACAGGGGTTCATCCATGGACAACCAATGCAGTACCATACCATACCACTGTAGCTGCCACATTTCTCCAGCACAACAGTCACATATGACTTGCCTAACTATGTTACAGTTCAGACAGTCTGTGCCATCAACAGGAAAGGGGTAACTACATAATTAAACATACTTACTTACTTACTACTTACCTACTTATTTACTCCATGGAGCACAGTCCTTCTTGAGAAGCTAACTGGTTCTCAGTCAGTCAAGAAATTCCCTGCAGTTTGTGGAATCTGAAGGTTCATTACCGCATTCACAAGTGCCCACCACCTGTCCTTATCCTGAGCCAGCTCGATCCAGTCCACACTCCTACAAATACATGAGTACTACCACAAGGTTATGTAGCCAGAAGGAATCCTCCTCTTTTTGACATATTTATTCCTTCAAGAAAGATAAAAAATAAATTAAATTCTACTCACTTTGACCATCCGGGTATTGAATCCCAGTGGACATGTGATTTTCTGCACCCATCCAGCCTAGCCCTGAGGCCCATCCAGCCTCCTGTACAATGGGTACAGGGTCATTCCCGGGGGTAAAGAGGCCAGGGGGTGGGGTTGTCCACCCTCCTCCATCTAGAGCCGAGTTTAAGGAAAGAGCATTGCTATAATTCAACTCCCCATCTGCCCCTTCATGGCCTGTTCTAGGCTGAACTTTGAGATTTTACACATTTTGTAATAATTTTGAAACTTTTTTACATGATTACAGTTTTAAAAATATGGCCCGTTTTCTTGATACATATCTGCAAAATATCTTACTCATGTGACTCATTTGTATTAGCACACTTGATGATGGTCTAAGAACAAAACATGTAGCATAAATGTAAAACACTAGATGGAATTTGTAAAGTTTGGTTTGTGCTGACTGTTATATATAATCTTCCAGCAATAACTACTGTTTTTCTCCCTCAGTCAGCGACGTAAACTTATAATAAAAGTACTGAAAGAACATTCCTTTAAAATCCTTACCTCACCGCCTACAACAGGAGAGTTTTGGATCATTCAAATTATTCTTTTCCAGACATGATTAAGCTTATGAAAATACATGAGCACCTTGTTACTGTACAGAAATTTATTTTGGGGGGCGTTTAGGGGACGTAAATATAAACCTGAAGTAAGTACTTTTAATATAACCCTTTAAATCAAGAAATTATTACAAATGGACCAACATGCTTCACACTCTTTCTTCTCACCTGCCATGTGGTCCACACATTTATGTTACTGGCCAGAGTATAGCATGCTGCTCATTGACTGTTAAATTAGGTATACTTCATTTAAAGTTGAAAGGAAAATGTTTCCCAATTATTATGTCGAAGAATATACAAATTCTGTATAGTGTATTTAGTGTACAATCCCAGCATTTTCTTAGAAGAATTTGTAAAAGCCTTGATGGGTTTCATTCAGGACAGCTGGCCGCCAACTGAAGAATCGAAACTGAAGCCTCCCGAATGCGGAGTATTAAAATCGCGAATCCTCTTCCCTTTTTATTATTAATTTTTTTGTTACTTTCGTGATGCAAAGTTACAAATCTGTGCCTTTCCTGTTTTATCAAGGTAGCTATTTTGCAAGAAGGAATGACTAAGAATTTATTGAACAACTGAAGGAAAATTAGCTTCTCAAGAAGACACTGTTGCATGTGCTACCTCGAAAAACAACTTACCACACTGACCTAATACCTGTGATATAGAATATGGTTTATTGAGGAATCCATTATCGAAGACCAAATCAAATATGATATTTTTATGCTGTGGACAGTTTTATTTCCAATAACGTGAAGAGTTCTCGAATTCGCAGGAGCTTTTATCCTGAACGAATTTTTTAGTAACACAAAGCAGAATTACACTACCGTCGTACTGCCATTCAAAAACATATGCAAGTAATATAATTCAAATGTTTAAAAATCACTTATTTTCGAGCAATTTTTAATTGTTAAATAAATATCAATATATATGATGGGAAGTTATTTGAAATTTTACGACTTTGTCTATGAAACCAATGTTTTGCACACAGCCAGATCTATGATTGTTCTTCAAGTGGATGACATAGAACTGATTGTTCATTTTACGTGAAAAATTAAAAACAATTATTGTTTTGTGAACACACGTATTATGTAAATTTTACTGTGAGTCTAATAACACAACGTGATTCGATTCCTGCCCAGACGACAGCCAAACAGTTAGCTAATCTCCGCACGGCAAAGACGCTGTCTGTATGACCTTTTGTGACAGCCATATCTCTTTAGAAAATAACATGAACTTTGCTGTGGTTGGGCCTACTGGGTGTTCGTGATTACGATGAAGCTTTGTTTGTACATGGTGTCACACCTTCTTCTACTTGGTTATCGATTGACGTGGTTAAAGGTTTTGAATATTCATGATAGATATTGTATTTTTCGTGACGTCCGAAACAGTTTCTTTGATTTTTTTGGAGAAGAAATAGCAGTCAGGTCCGCCAGATGGCAACACACCCTTACAATGAAGCTTGGTTTGGGAGTGACGTCGTAGGTTTTTTTTTTATGGTTAGAGTGTATCGGTGTACTAACGCGTGAATGTTATGGTGGCCCGTGACGTGACTAGCACGTGGATTTAACACCTTACAATACAATGGATTTGTTCCCACGTTTCGGAGGAAAAGTGCTGCCTCCATCTGCATATCCTTGAGGTCGAACCACCTCTTTATTCCGATATATCGAAACGCATAGTACTCCGCATTTTACAGAAGACCATTTTATGGGTAAAAATGGTCTTTAAAATCTGAAATCTTGTGTCAATCAGTATTCTGTTTGCGCTTGACACAGGTGATTGAACGGATATGAACCAAAAGAACACTCGCAATTGTTCGATAACCCTCACTTTACACTGTACGTAAAATATGCCTTAGGACGGCTGGATAGGCAGGACAGTAAAATAAATGTCGCACACTTCATTTGAAGTGTGCGCGACAATTTACAGATTTTTACAAAATGCCAATATTATTTATTTTACGTGCATTTCAGAGCTTTGAAGAACGTCTCCAACATGGAAGCGGTTCATTTGTTTTCAAAGTGCATGGTGGAAATTTTTTCCGTCGTGAAAATCAAAAGCCTTGAATTATTCATCCACTGATGTGTTGTTGTCTCTCTCTGACATCCGGCAGTCGACGGACGGACAGGTGGTCGCGCCAGTCTCATCTACCGCTGCCTGCCGGTCGGTTATTGTTTGTGTATCTTGTGTAATTTCACGTTATTTCGATGGGGCGTATTTTGTTTTTAAATCGGAATTTCTCTGGACGTTATTGGTGATGACTTGTGATATGGAAGAGTGGTAGTACTGATAAAAGTTGTGAAAAAACTTGCCGGTTACAATTTCGTCGTGTACTTGTACTTCTTCAGAGCGGCCACAAAGGAAATCTTGTAATATATATAACAATTATTCAGAAACTTAAAAAAAGGAGTAAGAAATACCTAATTCTTCTTCAGAAAAAAAAACCACACGAAAGAAACTTTCGAAACGTATAATTTATTTAGAAAAATTACGAAGAAGCAAGTGCAATGTATGCATACATATCTTCACAAAATCCAAGCAAAACATTTCAAGTACCTCCTTATCAATTTTTCAGAAAAACCACAAGGCAGAATTTTGATTTCATACTTTCACGTATTCAGAATAAGTCGCGAAGGAATAACTCAAATGCCTAAGTCCATATTTCATGCTGCATGTGACGAAAGACTATCAAGTGCTACTGCATACTACTCATATCTTATTACGAGTGTGATTAATGCCCAGCAGAACACGGCACACCCGTCTCGTGTTTATTGGAGACCAACGTTTATCACGCATTACGACACACACATCTCGAGAGACGTAACCCTTCTGAGTTCCGTTGCACTGCGTATGAACTTCTAATATAGTTTCTAGGGTACAGATTAAAATGCCTACGAATCAGCCTGTGGACGCCAAATCTTATTGCATGATTGTTATACAAATGTCGGTGCACCATGTACTGTCGTTCGTCCGTAACATAACACACGGCAGTGAAAGTGTTGATAGATGTTTTTTATTGTGAACTGTCGTGGTCAGAGGCGTCACTTTTGAAAACAAACTAATTTGAAATACATGTGAATAGCTGATATATTGCTTCAGTTTAAAATGTGACACTGTTGAATAATGATGTGGATATTCTCGAATCTGAAAGCCTAAATTCAAGTAATTACTAACCTTAAGGATATCAGGACAAATCTCTAAATGTTGCTTGTCTCTCCCAATCTTTGATGCTTGAAATGCTACAGCATTAACACAAAGCCATGTCTACTTCAAAACGTATTTCTTAAAATGATAACATGAATTTGTGTTTTCGTTTTACAAATGTCTGAAGATCTAATTCTGCTATTGTGTTAAATTACGGAATTTTATATTAGGTAGGGGAAGTCTGATCTGTAACTACTAAACAGATCGAAATACCTTTTGTGCCTTGTGAATTTAAGCCGCGTGTGTTTGTAATTTAGCACACGAAATGTTACATACAACTAAGAGAAACGAAACAGGCTGAAAACACGCTAATTGAGGAACTTGGCAAGTTACGTAAGTGAAAGTGTTGCCATGGTAAAAGTAGACGTGTTCAAAGAGACACTAGAACAACCTGGCAGTGCAAATTTAGGTGGACGTCGTTCCAGACGTCTCGGCTCAACGAGAGGTCTGTCGCCTGCCGCTGGACTGGGTAACGGATGGGTACGAGTGTTCAGTGGGCTGGAGCAACAGCAGGAGACGCGAGGGACGCTGGTATACCTGACACATGGCACGACTGTTCGTGACATCTGTCGCGACCTCGTGCTCACAGAAGATGTATCCATCTGGATGCAGGTAACTAGCTCATAACATGGAGCAGAGCCCTTGTTTAAGAACTAGTGACTCATCAGCCTGTCAAGAAACACCCCGCACTTAATGGAACCCGAAAGTTCATTCACCACCTGCTTCAAACCCCGCAACTTAGCCGTATTCTGAGCGATGTCAGTCTAGTCCACGTCTTGTCGACTGATTTCTTTAAGGTCCACTTTAATATTATTCTCCCATCTACACCCAGGTCTGCTTCCTTCAGATTTCCTTATAAATATCCTGTGGGCATCTCTCCTCTCCCCCGTATGTGCCACATGCCTCGCCCGTTTCCTTCTTCTTCATTTCATCACCAGCATAATACTCGCTAAGGAATACAAGTCATGAACCTGCTCATCGTGCAGTTTCTGTACATCTTTTGTTACGTTGTCCCTCTTAGAGCCAAATACCTTTCTCTTCACCTTATTGTCGAAGAATACGTTCTTTATTCGGTGTGTAAGATATGGTCTTACACCCCCGTAAAACAACATAAAAAATTATACTTCTGTATTTTTTGGTGCTTATATTTCTTCGTGACAAACGAGAGTACGACGACTTCTGGATCGAAAGACATCAGGCATTCCTTGACTTCAGGCCCTTCTTAATTTCTTCATGGAAGCCATCTCGATTCATTAGATTTATTTTTAAGTGTTTGAACTCTGACACACACACACACACACAAAGGACTAATTTCCTATATTTATATCACAATGTATTCATGCATTCTGTTCGCGAGATATGAGCGAATACTTAGTTTCCCCTGCATTTGTTTCAAGACTTACTAGTGACTAAAAAGGCTTCTGTATATCCTTCATATATGCTCTTTCCCGATAAATTAGCAACGTAAGCTTTGACTTCAAGCTGGTGTGTCTCACTCAATTTCAGTCCCTCCTGGTGTACTTAAACCTTCTGAGTGACGTATGGTAAAGGTAAGTTGAAGAACAATGGTGCCAAATTATCTCCATCTGTCAGGCAATTCTTAGTTGGAATTGTATCGGACAAATGCTTGCCTATCCTGACGTTGCTATATGTCTCATTCCAGCACATTTTGATCCACCTATGTGGTTTTCTGGAGATACCGAAATCAACGAGGGAATTATACATATCCTTCCTTCTTACTAGTCATAATATTTCTTTAAGTGTATAAACAGTTTATGCATTGCCCCACTCTAGTCCATTTGATGAATCTGGATGCAGGTATTTATCTGCAATAATATATTTCCGTAACTGAATAATAATGAAAGAACGAATCAACTGTTTTCAGAATCTGAAGAGTTCAGACGCTTAACAATTTCCCACCTGTCATAAAACTTAACGTTTTTTTGAAGTATTCAGAGTATTTTGGTATTGCACTGCATGCTGAGATTGCTGAATCAGATAGTCCATGCACCTGCACATTAATGTATTTCTTTATGATCCACTTTAATATAACCTGCCTTTTTGTCTCCCAAACAGTGTCCTTCCATGAGACTCTCCAACCATATTCTTATATAGATTTTTAACTTCTCCAGTGTGTTCTAGATATTCCTTTCATCTCGTTCTTCATTTGGTATAGCTAATAATTTTCAATAACTATTATAATTTTGCTGTTCCCTACCTATGATTTTTCAACTTCCAAACATGAGCGCTCTGAAATTGGCACAAGACATGTCTCGTGAAGGGATGGTTACGTACTAAACATTGAAGGAATGTAGGTAAATTGAAACTAACTTTTATTTTGGGAAATGTATGGGAATAATTGGTCGGACTTAAATCTTTGGTTCTTAACGCACAATGATAAGCACCACATTTCCTCCAGTTGTGTCGTTCGTGTTCGCAGTACGGAGGCGGTCCCAGCCATCGTCTGTCGCCCGATGACTGCCCACTTGCTTTGCAGGACGCTTTCTTGGAACGTATGGGGTACACAAACACAATGCGCAGAGCGAGAATTGGCATCGACCCGGAATTGCGTCATCTACTGCGTTTCCACACGGGACCAGCTATGCCCCATCCGGGACTGGGACTCAACAAGTGTGGGGCTGTGCTGGTACTGAAGGGTCTCGTATTTCCGCAGTGGCGCAAAAGACCCATTGCTCTAATCCACTCCAGACTCTTCCTATACCCAGGTAAATCATTTATGTTTGTGACATTTTTAGTGAAACTGGGAAGAAATAATACTGGAATTTACCACCTTGTACGGAATGAAAGGAACTCATTGTATGGGTTAAAAGTTTTCAAGACGAAAGAGAAAAATTCCAAAATTATAAAGTGCCCATCTACTTAATCTTCTGATGCAAAAAAATGTATTCAAGACAAATACTTTAACACAAACAAATTATTTAGAGTAAAGTTTTTAATTTTCGTGTCTTAACGATCGTCGATACAGACCGTCTGCCGTCGGAAGCGTGAAATTTGTATCATGACAATGCGTCCTCCCACTCAGACTTCCAATAACTTTATTTTTGGCAAGAGGCATTTATTATGATACACGAAATTCTAGATTGATGTGACCTATTGAACTTTCCCACGTTCCTGAAAGAAAAGTCTTTACAAAGGATCTCATACTGGACCAGAGAAGTTCAGAAAAATGTGACGAAGATATACTAAACTAAAATTACGTCAATAGACCCAAGATGACTTCTGAGGAGTGGTAGAGAAGTTGAAGTGAATGCATGAAGTTAGAAGACAAACGCTTTGAAAGTCACCATACCCTCAACACAGGGGCTAATAATATATAAATTTTAAAGCATATTTTCTAATAGGAAAGATGCTTTAAAACTTTCATATTATTGTCAGACTCCTTACGTAGTCAGATCGCTGTATTTCTAATTGTTGTTTTAAATATGGGAGAAGTTTTAGATTTAGATTTAGTTCCCTTTCACTGAAAAGTTTCTCTATTATGAAGCACCTCTGGAGGAAATTTTTCCTTTCAGGAGAAGGGGAGCTGGATTAGCACAAAACTGAAATATACATGTTAGCTGCATTCGTGTGGCACTTTGTCTGTTGCCGGTTGTCTGAATTGCTCTATTGCCTCCTGTTAACATGAGGTATCTCGTCTGATTCTTGTGTATAATTTTGTCCAGGCACCACGTTCACCCAATCTTCTGAGTCATAGTTCGACAGACTTCTACATCATTCTGTTAATCTCTACAAATTGTAAGGATTAAATAAATTTTTATATTGTTAGGAGAATTACATTCCTTGCAGCGGTGTTTCAAAGGATTCAGTTCTTCTGGGATATGATACTGTGACGCTGAGTTAGGTGTTCTGGACATCTCAAAGAACTGTGCTACCTTAATCTGCAAGGTGCAATACACAAGCTGTAACTACTTCTGAGATACGCCGCGGTGCACTCTCGTAGAAACACACTGAAGTTCTGAAGAACATGCTTCCTCCCTTTTTTAAAGTAAAGAGATGTGTAAGGACAGTTTCTTCCAAATAATAGTAACTTTCGACTACATTACACAGCTTCACGTCTCTGAAGAGAGTAGTCTATATTTTATTGTTCTACACAAAACTGTAGAATCTCGTAGATGCCAGCATCTTACTCACAATATTAATAAAAGTATGTATCTCATTTTTAGCCTGCTTTCCCTAATTTATACTAAAAACTACGTTAATATAATAGTTCATGAATTCATTTGCCTGTCAGGCCCCCGCCCGACACTTTATTTAGAGTCCTGAATGTTATTAATTTTTTTCTCAGTTTGACGAAGGTAAGGCCACACTTGAACTGACACTTGAAAACCAAGGATATGTAACATCAGTTTGACTGTGATAATCAACCAACAGCTTGATCTAGACAAGTGAGGATTCTTTGATACGTGATATTGCGCTGTGCGTGTATAATTAGTAAACTGATTTAAGTTAAATTCACTTTTCAACATAAATTCTTTGAATTTTCTGAACTCCTTTTTACTTTGTAATACAAGAAATTTCCTGTGGAGGTATGTTATATATACATTTAAAAGTCTTGCATTATACCTATTTCACACTATTACGATTTTATATCATGTCGACGGTCTTAAACTGAGATGAGGTCTATCTGGTACAATTGAAGTGTTTGGAAATTGGGCTATTTAGAAAAGTGGATGGGTAATTTTCAGTTGATCGTGTTTCCTTATTTCTCCTGTCTTCTCTAAGGACACATTTCTGGCAACTAACTAAAAGAGCCTACCGGCAATATTTGAAATACATAATAAATGTGAAACTGGGACGGTTTAAAAAAAAGTAAATTATTTTTCCGCGGCGCTGCAGTCAACTTCGGACATTCAAAATTAACCACAGAAAAAATTGCAGAACTCTCCTGGAGATTCGACTGCAGTGTAGCAAGGTTTGCAAAACATTTTGAGCAAAACTTGTAGAACTAAAATTAATTTCATAAAATAACGTAATGCGGTTTACAAATATTTTTTCAGCAATTTAAAAATGCAATTATATAATAGTCTAGTGAACGCTTGTTTGTTTCTTCATTCCCGTGTTTGTTGCCTGTTACAGGTGAAGTAAGCTGCGGCCCTGAGGTTTTTGAATTATCAGGAGGTGAAGTAGCCGTGAGGTCTCCTAAATCAGGTCGCCTAGTACTGAGGATTGCACCCCCTGATAATGCAAAGGTTCGTCATATCTTTCTAGGATTCAGTGAAACCTGGGAACTGAATCTTTGGATGACCTGGATAAGGCAGGTGAGTGGTGGAAGTGTTCACATTCATGATAGGACGATATGTTAGAAAAATCCTACCACTGGATTCCGTCTCAAGTCAGTAAGCACAATGTACATGCCACGTTAAATTCTGGGAATTACTCAGAACGTGTTCCCCCCTCCCCAAAATAACTTGTCGGGAAATAGCCTTGCAGAGCTATGTGCTTTCCTTTACTCCCTGTTAGTACTAGACACCATTCCGTTCCAGATTTCTTGAATGCATATATTTTGGTCACACTACTGGAAAATTACACCTCACAAAGTTTCTCAAAAAGAAATTAGTTACATCTGTTCCACATCCATTACGCTTACATCCAAACATGCCATTTCTTCTGGGTACACTATTTCCTTATCAAAAGTCTGAGCGATCCACCTTTCTGCAACCACCCTCAGAGAACCCTCACATTTTCAGTTCAGTCGACAAACTTTTATTCATATTTAAAGCAAATCATTCTTCAGTTCTTCACCAAACAGTAGACACAGGTGCTGACCGTACAGATTCCTCTACCGTATATTGGAAACAGCTGAATTAATTCTCAAATTTAAGTTGTTTCTGTTCGTGATTGTGACAGCTGTGCTATTCTTTCCAGTAAGCCAAGCCATCTGGACTTTTCACTCCGACAAACACAATATTTTCTTTTGACAACTTTAAATGAGTTGGGCTAATAACCTTTGATCGGAAGCTGTATGTAACTTTTTCAGCTTCTTTTGCTGAAGACGTTTTCCTCTCAGAGAATAAGTAATTAATTTTAACCGATAGAAACTACATGCTGTCGGTTAGGAAAAACTGGGCAACCATTTTTTGGCCAATAACAGAAATCGAAGACACATTTTTCAGAAACAATACTTTTTGCGACACGCAGTACTGATATGGTGGGAGATATAAGCTCTAATAGTGTGAGTTACTCAGTCAATTGCAGTCTAACGATGAGGGCAGGTATCTTTCCTTCCATACCGGGGGCAGACATTAAACACGTTGCAACTTGAGACGCCTACTGCAAAAAATTGTTTCTGATTAACAATATCGTGCCAATACCTCTAGACTTTATACTCCAGTGACAGGTTTGATGATGATGATAATAATAATTTACCCACATATTTGTAAAAAGTGTCATTATTACCACCACACCCACTTTTCTGTTTGCTGGAACACTTATGTTATGAAGACCATGAAGAAGGAATCCATGCCCCAGTTATCGAGCTAAGCCTTTCGTCTGAACTGTTACCCTTACTTCTACCGTAATTACTTAATTTGGTGCCCTGTAAAGTGACAAGTTAAACTTGCTTCAATCAGCAGTGGGTCTTGATTGTGAACTCATTGCCGATCGTGTCAAGAAAACTTGGTGTCATAATCGAAAGGACTACAATTTGATTACATGCCGCTAATGAAATCATAAATCTTACACAATAATCTCTTTAGACTAAATTTATTAAATTCATTTTAAATAGTCTGGAAAGCATAGAAAAAGTTAATTCGATTACTTTAAAAACGAAAGGATTTCAAGGTATGTACCCATCTCTTGATTTCACATGGCATAAATCTTAAAGCAATTACAAACATTCTAGGGACAGGTCTATGGATTGGTGCGATTAGGACCAGATCGCCGTAATATCCGTTTGCAGGAGCTGAACTAACTTTTGTCTAAAAATAAACAGTTTTGCATTAACATAACGTGTGTTTTTTAACCCAAGTTAAAATAAAAACAGAGAAATGTGTCTCATATAATACAATATGTACGACGTTAGGCAATATAAGGCTGCTATTTCGTGAGGTACATGGGAAGCTGCTGTACAGCTGGTGATATTTAACCTTGTGTCTTTTCAATTATGTAGGTCTAAGTCATTATTTTTATTACTGTAGCATTTCTTGACCCTAATGATAATAAATAATTTTGTTTACAACAATCCATTTTAATGTTCAGTGATTATACGATCTAGCGTCAAATACAAAATTCAAATTCCCATATTAATTTATTTGTCTCTTCTCGTTGTCAAGTGGAAGTACTGCAGGCTTGTTATATACTTTTATATCGCTTACAAAAAACGCGAATATATGTTGGACTGCCCCATTTTTGAACACACGTATTCCCCTGCCTGCCTTTGAAATTAGTGTACGTTCGTTTCATTAATCGTTTCTTGAAGCTAAAAACGCGTTTCCGCAAAATCTAACAACACAGTAAAATATTTCGTAAGTTGGTCTACTTCTATGTGTATTTAGTTATTAACCATAGCTCAGTCGGTATAGCGACTGGCTACGGGCTGAACCCGGTGGGGGCGAGATTTTCCACACCTGTCCAGACCGGTCCTGGGGCCCACCCAGCCTTCTGTACAATGGGTACCGGGTCTTTCCCGGGCGTAAAGAGCGGCCGGGGCGTGACGCTGACCCCTTACCCCCTTCTAGTGCGGTGGTCAAGAAAGAGTAGAGCTATACGTCTATTCCCCCTATGGGCCGTACGGCCTGTACAGAGCCTCAGTGCCTGTAAAAGGGTGCAATTTACCTTTTTTTACCAAATTAACCATCGTGAAAATAGTTTAATAGCTGCGTAGAATACTTTCTGAAATCTGCGCTGTATGAGAGCGACAAAAGTTTCTAGTTAGTGAGCGATTTTGTGAGAAAATTTACCCAGTTTGCTTCATGCCACCTACATAAAAGCAATAATAATAATAATAATAATATACCATATTATAAATACGAGCCACAATCCATGTTAGAGAACTCCCAACTATAAAGTATACTATGACTGGTCTATAATAATTGATCGAACTATCCATAACAATAGGAAAGACGTACTTACGCTTGTCAACACCATTAAACAAGCATGTTTAATAGCTAGATGTAGCAGTTCGCAACAGCCACAACATTGACAGCTCTATCACCGAAAACTCCAGATGTATACACGAAAGAAGAGCTTGTAAATTAAGGCAACTGACAAGCCCTATACAACACAGTTTCTACTAACAACAACCGGTATTATTCCAAACAAATCACCCGACAGTTTAAAAACTGCTTAATCTCCGCCCTGGTCTGTGTCTTCTGAAGCAGAAAACAGTAATACTTAATACATGTCACATAGTTAGAAAAGTTTCAGTAGAGTAGTGTTTGGTCAGTGAGATCATACTCGTTTGAGAGCCAGCTACACTACAGTGAAGTTAGAAATGTGGATGAAGATGATGATGATGATAATAATAATAATAATGATTGTTGTTGTTGTCGTTGATTTCACCATTAACATCTTGGAACTGCATTTCGATGAAGCCCAGGTTGTCACAGTGGTAATCCCTACTCTATTACCTACATGCAATATAAGCAAATATAAACAAATGTATTGCCCAATTGAACCACTTATATTTTACTCCGTCCAAAGATCTTCCTGCCGATGCCAGTGACCGGGTGGTCTACGGCGTGGGTCTGCGGCTGCTCGTTTGTTGGGATTGCGGGTTCGAATCCCGCCAGGAGCTTGAAGGTTTGTCTGTTGTGAGTGTTGTGTGTTGTCAGGTAGAGGTCTCTGCGTCGAACTGATCACTTGTCGAGAGCATTCCTACCGATTGTGGTGGGTGTGCCTGAATGTGATTGTAAAGCGTCGACCATGAGGAGGCCCTGGCCCATTAGTGGCTGTCGTGCATGATAGAAAAACAAGATATCTTCATAGATCTCTAAAAGTTCTTTATTAGGAGAGCTTTACACTTTTTATAAGCTTCCTCTTCTCCAGCCATTTATTACTCTAAAATTTCAGTCTTGATTTTCTGATGTCTTGACAGGTCAGCCATACTTGTTTAACATCCTCTTTGCCCAAACATAACAAACGTTTTCCTGTCTCCACGTTGTTCCAGGTTTGCAAACTCCCTCTATCAACCACGCTATCTCATTTCTTTTCTTTTTCCGACTACATCATTCTACATACAAGTGGTCTCATCCCAGCCAAAATTAATGTCTCGATGCAGCATTAATTGACTCTTTCCAATAAACGAAGGATTATCTTGGATTGATACAAACAAAACTAACCCTTTTGTTAATTCTTAGCACACACCGCCCATTACGAAATTTTCTATAAATTTGTCATGTAGTTTCAAAGACCGGACTGGCAGATACCGTCTCCTATTACGAGTTCTCTTTATATAGTTTTTTTTTTCAAAATTGACTCATCGGCCAACAGATTTTCCACTCCACAATGGTTTTTCTTCACCCAAACATAAGTTCCTCCACATGTCCCCTTCTCGTGTATCTTCTTCTATCAGTCATTGCTCAGTCACACTCCGTCTTATTCCATCCCTACTTTGTACAAATGAAGAATAAATGTGGTTTCAATTTAAGCGGTGTACTGAAACTAACTCTCTCAAAGTCACATTTCAGTGAAAATCTTCACACTGCCTCCATGTTACTAATAACAAGGACACAGATATCGAAGACATAACTGCTCTGATACGTAAATCCGTCAGTTTGTTTCAACTTTTGGGAGAGACATGTGAACGACAGTGACACGAAACTGTCTTGAATTATAAAATAAGGGAGAGGGTTAATAAAACACAACACAAACAAAATATCTCTCAATCGTGAATATGTTTCTACAGGAAATAGAGTTTTCCTGGTAATTTAGCTTTCGCTCTTGAAGCCTGATATTGTTCACTTGATAGAGTCATTCAGCATGTAAATTAATGGAAAAATACTGCAGGTGCAGAGTCACTGAGTAAAAAACTATAAACCGTTCTATGTAATTACTTTCTGAAGGTAATTGTTTTAAATCTGTGAAGGTCGCCTGTACCGCTTGACCGAGTTACGTATAGCTCTGAATACTGAGTTCAAAATAATTTGTGAAACTGCATGAAAGCCAAATTGCTCTGTGACAGTTAGATAAAATAGTTTTGCAAAATAATTGAAAATGTACCCATTTCTTATTTGAAGACGGCAGACTGTGAACACCAAACTACGCATCCTATATTACGTTCTGGTTGAGAAGCTTGTAATAAAAATACTGTATTTGTGATATAAGATAGAACAGGTAGTTTGGCAGTACAACTTCTGTTTTAGAGGCAACTGTGTGGAATTTTAGTCGATCTGTTTGATGGTCTCGGTAAATCTATTCTTGATTCTTCCCAGTCCACAGAGAAAGACTCTTGAATGCTACTTTCAAATAGCATACAAGCATATGCTCAATTTTACTTGTTATCCATTTGCAGTCATACACTCTATCCTGCATGTCTCGCGGAAATTTTATAGAAAATACGGTTGTAAAATATCATTATGTAATCAAAGAATAATATTGCGCAATATACGTGTCAAGATGATCCTATGGACGTGCGGTCAAACGCGTGGATCTGCAGCCACTTTACCGCGGAAAACGTAGGTTCGAGTGCCGCTGAGGACATGGATGTTTTCTCTTGTGTATGTTGTGTGTTGCATACTTAGCGGCATAAACAACGCATCCATCTGTCACTCAGAGCAGTTCTACGGATTTTGTGAAACTGTCTGTGATGTAGAAACCTCAGCCGTGAGGCATCCTAGGCATAGTATAGGCTCTTGTGCCACGGAGAGGAACACATATCAAACTGACACAATTTTTATTTTTCGCGACTGCTCGATACATTTTAATCAGAAAATATTTTTATTTCTAATATTTAAATGTTTCAATTACTTGTTTGTTTCTTCTTCTTTGTATTTTTATGTATTTTTAATTTATCATTTGTTTACATTTTTCTAAATAAATTCATTCTGTTTGCTTTCAAATGTCTTTGTTCAACTTCATGGCTACTTAGTAATTTCCAAGGACTTTGAAGGATCAGAAATAAGCCTTGCATGACCGTGAACAAGGGAAATGCACACGCACGTATAAGGATCATAAACCAAGCTATGAAATTAGCATGTAAAATGACCAGCAAAGCGTAAATATGACATTAATTTCCGGACATTAATTATGTGTTTCTAGGGTCAGTAAAATTTTCAAATGTCCGTTACGATTGTTAAGGGTCTACTTCTTTCTCAATCTCTTTCGAATTTATCTATATTTTTCACTTCGTTATTTGTATTTTTTAATTAATCCACTTATTCAGTTAGTTGTTATTTATCGAAGAAGAGACATTAAATAAAGAATATGGTTTAAACGCAAGTTAAAATTTAAAAAATCAATTAAATTAACCCTTTAAACGCCGAGTCAAATCTCATCTGTCATTTTCTGGCATTATTAGGAGCTCACCCTATTTTACACGTTAGTAGGGTAAGGGTTAAATTAAGTGAAAACGATGTGGGGTGCAGTTCGTTTTATCCTTGTATGGAGTAAGGGAAGAAATAAAGATAAAATATGACACTAGACTTCAATGTATGTTCTAAAGGCTACATGATTTGTCCTAGATTTTAGAATGTAATGAATCACAAATGTGACTCAGAATTATGCTTGAAACATGTGCATTGAAATTGTTTGAATTGAGAGGGCTTTTGTTTATTGGTAATAATAAGCTAAAGTTGAGGATAATAGACGAGTTGCGAAAAATGCAGAACGACGCTTCTTGTAATTTTCGTTTTCCTCCGACTTAAGTTGGACGATTAAACCAAGACAATTAATAAATTAATAAGGGCTCATGTAACTCGCAGCACGCATAAAGAAAAAAGTTCTCTCATATTTTCTGTCGAAAATCTAAAAGGGGAGAATTTTTTAGGGTATGGAGGAATAATATTAAAGGAGACATAGAAAAAAGTTTTCGAGGGGATTGGTTAGGGTCAGAAAACAGCACCGGATGGATTTGTATGAATATTTGTAATCTACGAAATAACCATTTACTATGGATCTACATTGTTAACCAATTCAAACACTGACTACGTGTTTCAACTAAACTTCCCCTCCCCCCCCCCCCCCCCCCCCCCCCCCCCCCACCCTCCCCCACACACCCCCCCTGCCTTTCCTCTACCCCTCACCTCCACCCACAACACAAAACAACACACAAGCAAGAAAAAATAAAACAAAA
>Ga0123352_10003866_pt1 | contig 21847 bp, 15 predicted proteins | sample TergutLab28metaG_FD_89700 | JGI IMG/M metagenome (GOLD analysis project Ga0123352, IMG submission 89700) | Labiotermes labralis P1 segment gut microbial communities from Petit-Saut dam, French Guiana - Lab288 P1 | ecosystem: Host-associated > Arthropoda: Insects > Digestive system > Gut ...
GATGTTGGATAAAATTTTGTAAGTGGTTGGCAAAAGTGATATGCCCCTATAATTATTACAATCTGTTTTATCCCCCTTCTTATGAATAGGTACTATGATCGACTCCTTCCACTCTTCAGGCAAATTCTTCTTCTTCCAAATAGAAGTAATAAGTTTATGAATCTCCAAGCAAATTGTTCTACCCCCTGCTTTAATCAGTTCTGTCAGTGTTTGATCAATACCTGGCAATTTGTGACTTTTTAGCTTGTTGATAGGCAGCTCAACTTCAGAGGCACTTGGCTCAGGTACTAGTGGTTTTGCTGTGTCTATTTCTGCCTGCCCAGCATCCTTAACCTCATGCACGTTGAATAGCTGGGAGAAATACTTCCTCCACCTAGCCACAATTCTGTGGGAGTCTGCAACCAAGTAACCTTTCTCATCCTTTACTATATTACATCTAGGCTGGTACCCCTTCTTAAAGTCATTGATGCCCCTATACAAGTCCCTAATGTTTTTGATCTTACTGTTAATTTCAAGTCCCTCAATTTTAGCTCTTACATATGCCTTCTTTTTGTTCCTGAAATGTCTGCTAACTTCACGTCAGTCCCATAAAACACTTTTCATAATTCTTGACATAGCCTTCAAGTCTGGAGCGGTCCATATAAAACATACGTAATGAGGCAGAACTAACTTTTTAATAACAATTTAATGAACTTATAAATCAAAATCCTTTCATGTTTATGAAAGGCACTTCAAAGCTAAAATAAACACCAATTCAAATTATTTGAATTTACACTTTAAAATTAAAGTGACAAGCTCAGTGACAATCTGCTCACTGTCTTCAATACTGCACACTCTTATGTGACAGACTTGGTCACAGAAATAATTTTACTGGATTTCAGAGAACAGTGGGCATGAGTTTTGCACCTCACCTGTATTGTTTGTTTGAGAGCCTGCTGTGTGCTGGACACGGGTATAACTCGAGTCTGTAAGGTCTGGCCAGGTGCAGACACCTGTGGTGCTTTAGTAAGCACTGCATGAGATATCACCTGACTCCCTGGTGTTGCTTGGGACACAGCCTGGCCACCAGACACCTAAATCATGAGTTCCACTATTAGCTCTTAACACAACAGACAGACAACTGTTTTGTGCCATGAAGTAGCAAGGTAAAAGGTTGGGATACCGGTAGTATGGTTTATTACCACCTCTTCTGGCTAAAAGAGCAGAACAGTAGGTAAATATGAAGGAAGAGGCTTTAAACTTTTCAGATGCCTGGCAAGCAATATAAAAATAACGATCAGTGCTAAGCCTTTGTTCTTGCACAGCCAGCATGTGCTGGTGATGATGTTTCATCTACAATGATATTTAAACGATTTCTTTTAGGAAATTTATACTACAGGTCTACATTAAAGTCTGTCAGCTAATTTCATTTTGTCTCATGTCAGTAACATGTGTACCTTATTGTACATGAAGCTGAAAATGGGCTTTCATAAGAAATGGCCCAGTGTACAAAACATATGTATGTAACGTGAAACATTAAGCTCAAGAGCAAATCTTCTTTCACCATATTCTTGGAGTACTGAATATTTAATAAAATCCAAGCAAAAATAATTTCCAACCTTATGTAATTTAAAGTCTCTATCACATAACACAAATTGAAAGTACCAGAAATTTTGCCAATTTTTGCCTACTGAAATACAGGCTATTATCAGAATTAAAAATGGAGTATTATACAGATTAGGAAGAACAAAATGAGTGCACTTATGCAGTGGAATGTTAGATGATTGATTACATTACAAACTGTTGTATGTTGTAACATTAACATGACTCACGTGAGTAATGTGTTGTGGCTGAACATGCTTTATGACTTGCTGGATCTGCTGCACTGTCATTGCAGTTGGCATAGCTTTCTGAGACTGAACTATCAGCTGTGCCTGAACACCTGTTTTTCCACCCATCTGAAAATGCAGACTTTACAATTAAAATAAGAGAAATATTAAAAACTGAACCAGCCATGAGATTTGTAGACATGTGAACTGATCCAATCATACATCCAGTAGTTTGTAATATCAAAAGATTTTCTAGCTGAGCTCTAAAAAACCATAAAACACCCAGAAATACAACTCTGTCAACCCACTGGCACCAGAATTAAATTCCCAGTATGATCTGAAGAAGACCAGAATTTAAATGAGGGCTGCATCCGAGAGACCATAACTGGCCATTGCCAAGAGGTAATGTTTAGCATTTTGGGTATATACTATGCATTACCAATTGGTAACATTTGGCACCAAAGAGTTAATGTTTTGAAGTTGGTAACAGTGGTCACCATCACTCTGAAACTCACACATATTTTTGAGCCAAGTACTTCTTCTTTTTTCAATGTATATTTTACATAATGTGTTACTGCAAAAGCTATTTCCATTACTTATAAGGTAACATGAAGAGTACTCTTATTCCAATGTCTACAAACCTACAGAAATATGGCACATTCTTAAAGAACCAGCTGCACAACGTATTTACCAAATCTGTGCTTAAAATAATATAACTAGAAAAACAATGGAAAATATAATTTTGTTCTTAAAAAATTATGATCTTGGAAACAAAATTCTATGCACTTAAACAGTTAGCGGTTTTACCTGCAAAATGCACCAGTCACCTACTTTATAATAATGGTACCAACTTGTTTTAGTATATGTATATAGGTTCATGTATGGTCTCTACAAATGTTCATGTGTGGTTTGTGCCCCCATGTCTTGACTGTCTCTCTTAATTATCCCTACATGAAAACTGTAATTCATTCATTCCATTGGCATGTGCAGAACGCAACGATTCCTTGCTGTTCTCAGGAGCTTCTTCCATTCCTCTCTGCTATGTACTTTTTCCTGCCACCCTTCTCCAAAAACTATTCTTCCATCCCCTCTCACCTCATCTTGCCATCTATTTCTTGGCCTACCTCTCAACCTCGTTCCCAAATTCATATATAATACCCTTTTGGGAAACCTATTTTCTTCCATTCTAATGTAATCTACTTAAGCTTACTGTCTCTATTATAGTAAGTTTTTTTAACACTTGCATACATTTCTTTATTGGTTAATATCCTCCGATTTCTTTTTCATTGTCATATACTGGGCCTAAAATTCTTCTATACATTTTCCTTTCAAAAATGTTCAATTGCTTTCTATCTCTCTTTGTTAGTGTCCAAGTTTCTGATGCATATGTTAATGTTTTGTCTATTATTGTGTTCTTTTGTCTTAATTTTAGTTTCTTTGATATGTTTTTATTTTTAAAAAATTTTTGTAGCATAAAATGTTTTGTTAGCATTTTTTATTCTTTCTTGAAAGTCTATTTGGTTACTGTTATCTTCATTAAGTATAACTCCTAAATATATAAAATATTCCACTCTTTCAAATTTGTAATTTTTTATTTTAAAATGTCCTATTTTATTGTTCTTTAAACTGTTTTTCCTTTCCACTATCATATATTTTGTTTTTTCCTGGTTTATCTGTAGTCCAAACTTTCTGGCAATGTTTTCCATTTCTACAAAAAGTTTTTTTTAATTTCTATTTCATTTCTTCCAATTAATGCACTGTCATCTGCATATGCTAATACATTAAACTGTTCTTTACCAATCTTTATACCACTAGGAACCATTTTTATACTTTGTATCAATTTTTATAATCCCAAATTAAATAATATTGGTGATAAGGGGTCATCCTGTTTCAAGCCTGTTTTATTTTCAAAAAAAGATGACAATGTTCCTTCTTTTCTAACCGCACTCCTTGTCTTTTGTACACATGTTTTACACATATTTATTAATTTAGTAGGAATTTTAAATTCTTTCATATATTCCCATTGTGTATCTCTATGTAGAGAGTCATATGCCTTTTGAAAATCAATAAATAAATATTGTACACTCTGATTATACTCCCAAAGTTTTTCGTTTAATATTTTCAATGCAAATATATTGTCAATTACAGATCTTCCATCTCCAAATCCATTCTGATAGCCCCCCATAATTTTTTCAATATATGGTTTCATTTTTCCCAATATTATATTTGACAACATTTTGTAAGCTGTATTTCCCAGTGCTATTCCCCTGTAATTCTCACATCTATCTCTGTCTCCTCTTTGGTGTATAGGAACTATTATTGTTTCCTTTCCCTCTCTCAGATTTGTCTTATTAGTTCATACATTCTATTCAGCAGTTTATTTCCTCCGTATTTTATTAATTCTGGATGTATTCCATCAGTTCCAGCCGCCTTGTTATTTTTTAAGTTTCTTATTGCCTCTTTTACATCTTCTATGGTGAGTTCTTCAACTTCAACTTCACTAATTTTTTTATTTCCTTTTTTAATTAATTCCTTTGGTTCTTCTGTGTTCAGTAATTTGTCGAAATATTCTTTCCATACTTCTGCTTTCTCCTTTGTATTCATTGCCAATTCTCCTCTTTTGTTCCTAATTACGCTAAATTTATGCTGATATCCTTTCTTAAATTGGTTTACTGTTTGACACATTTTCCTTCTAGTTATTATGCTTCTGATCTTCTACTGATTCTATTACATTTTCATGTATGTCTTTTTCTTATTCCTAATTATTTTGTGAACTTCTTTTCTTCTGTGGTGATACTCCTGCTCTTCCTTCTCACTTCTATCAACTACTTTTCTCCTGCTTTCTTCATTTCTTCTATTGCAAATTTCCATTCCTCATCGTACCATTTATTTTTAAATGTTTCTGTGCCTTCATCCTTTTCTATAAGCTGCTGTTTAGTTTCCTGATTACTGGTTTAATGTTTTCTCATTTTTGATCAATATTATTGTCCATACAATCTTCTTCATCCAAATTTTCCAGTATTTCAAACTTATTATTAATTTCTAAAGCATATTCTTGTTTCCACTTTGTATTTTGAAAAATATTCACCATTTTTCTTTTCTCATTATATTTATTTCCAGTTTTTACCCTTAATTTCACTTTAAAATTTATCTTCACTAAGTTGTGATCTGATCCAATGTCTGGTCCCCTTAGTGCTCTGATGTCTGTTATTGCCCTCCTGAATCTATTACTAATTAAAATGTGATCTATTTGGTTCGCTGTCCTGCCATTTGCTGAACACCATGTCTCTCTGTGTGGAAACATTGTACTTCTTACATTTAAACCATTAGATACTGCAAACTGAATCATTTTTATTCTGTTGTTGTTAGCTTCATTATGTAAACTTTCATTGCCAATGGTGGGTTTGTATATGCTTTCTTTACAAACTTTTGCATTAAAATCTCCAAGTATTATTTTAATGTCTGACCTAGCTATTTGATTTATATTTTGCTCTTATAAAGCATAAAATTCTTCTTTTATCTCTTCTGTTTTTTTCATTTGTTGGTCCATGGACATTTATCAGAGTACATGAAAACCATTTAGCTTTTAATCTCAAACAGCATATTCTTTCATTTATAATTTTGAAATCTTTAACACAGTTTAAAAATTTTCCACTTACATAAAAACTGCAACCAAATTCATGTTTTTTACTTTATAATCCACCACTGAATAAAGCAAAGTTATCAGATTTTTGGATACCACTGTAATGAATAAATTAAATACATTAAGTAATATCAACCAATAATATACACAAGTTAAAGACAATACAAGCACCTCAGCATGCTCTCCAAGCTTACATGCACACAGAAGAGCTTATCTATCTAGTATGAATACAATAAATACAAATTTATGTTAACCCTCAAGTGTCAGAAGAAAATGCCTGGCAGAACATGCAAGAGACCCAAATTTAAATGAGGGCTGCCTGGGAAAGCCATTAAATGCCTGTCACCTACACTTGACATCAGGAGTGCTGATAATCACCCTGAGTGATGGGTATAGCTGACATGAGGTGCCAAAGTGTTAATGTGGTGTGGTACTGAAATTATTTCATGATGGTATTTTATCACACGTAATTAAAATGCAATATATATTTACTGTCATATTGCTTAGCATCCAATATTACAAGATGGTTAGGTACTTCTGAATGAGTGAACATTAGGTTCTGATATTCCAAGTTATTCTTCAGTTATAGCAAATTCATTTTCTTTACTGAAAATCTCAGAAGTACTGTTTATGTACAATAATTCTGCATATAGTATACATTGCAAAAGCAGTTACTCTGAAGTCTATTTACAGAATGGCAAGGTATAGCTGTGTACTAATTATGTCACGACAATAATTTCACAGTGTCACTCATACTATCAGATTACCTGATCTGTGAAAAACCACATTAAAAAAATGAATTACTGAGAAAGGTATGTACTTGCTCATAACTGGGTAATCAGTATTTAATAACCATGCAAATATAAAACATCCTGAAATGGAGGTACCGAACTTTAGGGCTTTTGTTAGTCACGTACCAGCAACTAACTGTGACCTGTGAGCTAGCAATTATGTGTCATCATTGCTGCATATTAGGAATCTGAATCTGTACATTGTGCAAATAATGAATTTCATTTCGGTATCAAGTATCAGTATCTCTAGCATTTTTTTTTTTATTTTTTATTACAGTTCTTGTAACACAATGGTAGGATGAATAATTTGAAATAGAAATTGTTACTAGCAGGGATTTTTTTAAGATGAAAATTTAAGACAAATTTATACGGCCTGATGGTCCGGTTCCTAAACTGTACCTGAGTGAGCTGTGTCATCTTCTGTTGTGGCAGTTTCCGTTGCTGCAACAACTGGTGTTGTATTGCCAACTGTCGTATTTGCTGTGGTGTGGCAGTCTTCATAGCGCCCGTGGCTTTCACCTGCGGCAGTGTCATTCCTGTCACTGGGATTGTCACACTCTGAGTTGTACCTGCACTGCCCGGAGCAGACACAGTCTTCACTAGTGTTGCAACCTGAGTCTGACCAGATGTACCTGCCTGTTGGACCTGTTACATTCAAAAAGGCTTCAAAATTAGAGCATAGTAAGTTCTTACCTGTAATTGTTTCCACCTTTTCCCCCCCTTGTTTCTATTATTCATACTCATGCATTATTTTTCACACACATAAAAAAAAGTTAAATTATGTTTCAGGGTTATGAAAGAGAAAATGAGTGTGCCTCAACACAGCAAACCCCTTACTGAGAAATATTAAATAGCAATTTCACCTATATTATCAACTTGCCAGTACAATTCCAACTTAAAAATCTGGAAGTCAGCAATGTCACCACAGGCATCCTAATTGTTTCACTATACAAGTTTGCATTATTTCTGGTTACCTGTAATCCAGCTTGTGCCAGAATCTGAGCAGGAGTCAGTCCTGTCTGTGTGGGTACCTGCACCTGAGCTACTTGTGTCCCTCCAGCTTTCTGCTGAACAGCCAAGTGCTGCTGCTGCTGACGTTTAATCAGGGCAGCCATTTCAGTCTCTGACATTGTGCGGGCAACTGTGGTTTGTTTACCGCCGGGAGAAGCTTGTTTGATGAACTACAAAGAAATTAAGTTAAATCATTAATTTCAAGCAGCATGGTAGCATAAATTTAGTGGTGTTCATAAATTTAGGTTTGAACACCAATGTATTTGACAAGAGGATAGTTATGGTCTGCAACCACTTCAACTGCAGAGGCAGTGTAGCGCCAAATAAAATTGGGGGAGTCACAACTGTTAAACAAGGTAGGCAATGTACATGTAATATAACAATGTGGCACATTTGCATAACCATTTTCGATGTGGCAAAGTCATTATAACTTAATGTTTTCTGCATTTGTGGAAACCCACAAATGTTTTCCTCTGTTTTGATAACATGCACAGCTACCAATATAAATAAATGTGTTTTATACTATGTGGTATTGTTCAAAGGTACAGAAAACATTAAACATATCATACTTGACCTACAAATCACTGCCACAACATAAATAAATATACTGCCACGGAAATGCAAAACTGCCTTCTCTTTAGTACTGTAGTTCAGTACCAAAAACAATAATACTGTTGAGCTACACATCACTGCTAACAAACAAATGTGCCACCATGGTAAAATAACACATTATCTTTGGCACTGTTGTTTTCTGTGCTGTTGACCTACCTCTGCCTCTGTTAACAAAATAAAATGCACCTAAGTCTTCATGTGAAGTGGCCAACATTTTGTCAGACTTCAACCAAATGTGGACTTCCTCAAGAGATTTTAATAGAGTCTCCAATATCAAATTTCACAAAAATCTGTTCAGCGGAAGCTGCGCTGATACATTCAGAGATGGATGAATTACTGGACAAACAGACATTAAACAACTAATTGGTGTATTTAATTAATACACCAACAAATGCACATATATTCATTTAATGATCTAAAATTCACATTAAAACACTTAAAACGCTCCTACATGTTTCGATTGTATGATCATCCTCAGAGAGCATACATTGTTCCTTGCTAAAGTTATAGCTTCCTCAGACTTATCTTCCAAGCACTTCAAGAAGATGCCCAAGGAAATTAAATCTGGCAACACTCCTAAAGTACCGTCCAAATACTGACTTGTACTTTTTTATAATAATAATAATAATAATAATAATAATAATTTTAAAAAAACAAAACAAAACAAAACAAAATGGGATAAACTGTAAACATCTCTGTAACAACCCACTGTAAACACCTCTGTAAATACCCCTTGGTACACCTAGATGGTAAAGCACGGGTTGAAATCAATAAACGCAAATATAAAAAAAAGTTATAGTTTAAAAACACTCAGTGATTTACATCGTTACGTTGTGTTGGTGCGGTGGCAGCATGTCTTGTGTATTGTGTGAGTCGTATACTGTTCAGAATGAGACTGACTTTGGATGTGCATTGAGCCAGGCTCATTCTGAACAGTATACAACTCTCACAATACACAAGACATGCTGCCACAGCACCAACTCAACGTAACGATGTAAATCACTGAGTGTTTTTAAACTATACATTTAGCAAGGAACAAAGTATGTTCCCTGAGGATGATCGTATGATCGAAACGTGTAGGAGCGTTTTAAGTGTTTTAATGTAAATTTTAGATCATTAAATGAATATATGTGCATTTGTTGGTGTATTAATTAAATAAACTACAGAATGCATGGCGCAACGATAAAGATAATTAACAGGTGCTCTTCATGACTTCACGCTCTGATATTCTGATGAAGAGATTAAGAAAACCTACGATGTCAGAATAGCAGGTAACATGGCCAAGATTCACACCAGATACATCACAAGTACAAATTTACAGCACCACTGCTCTATCAACCTGTTTCGCATTTCACAAAAAAAAGGAAGATGCAGCCAACAACATTTTTCCAACCACTGTCCAACGTGTGTATAAGAAATGGCTTTTAAAGTGACTGAGTACAAATCAGTCATGCTGTTCACAGAAACATTTAGGAAAATACACGCAGAACTTAGCAGCTCATAATGCTCTAATGTGTGGAATCAAGTCAGAATTAAGAAGGAACACAAAGAATATTTTGGTAACAAAGAAAAAAGTGGCATATTGAAGTAACAGGACGCAACAGAGTCATTTGCAGTGGCCACCAATATCTTGGTCTTTACTTTACAGATGTGGTCATCCCTGCATGGTTGCTACAACAACAGTGCCAGGCAGTATGCAAAGACCATTACCTGTGCTCTTTGCTGTTGAGCCTGCGACACCTGAACAGCTGTGACCCCTGCCACAGTTGCTATTCCCATGGTTGTTCCTGCAGTCACGGCAACTGAAACTTTCTGGTTTGTGGCTGACTGCGCCTGCAGAACTTTCAACTGGTGGTCTCGAATAAGCCGCTGCTGCTGCTGCTGCTGCTGGCGAAGCAGATGCTGCTGCTTCATGAACTGAAGCTGTGCTTGGTTCACTGCCTTGCCACCTGCTGTCACAGTGCCAGCTGTTACACCTGATCATAACACCATCCATCAGTAAACTTCTACACACACACAAAGCACATGTATCAGTGGTTCCCAACATTCTCTGACACACAGAAAACAGATGAAATGGCAGAAGGTTTTCCAAGGAATGATACTCCATCTCACATTGTATGGTATAGTAATTATACTATGCATATGAGTAAACAATTTATTTATTACATTTACAATATAAAAGTTAACAGCCTTATGTGATATTAATATTTCTGACACAAACCCATTAAAATCAGGAAATGAAAATCAAATGTATGAGCGTAAGATTATCTGTCAGTTTCAAAATGGTTGTGCCTCCCCATTTTTCTTATGGATGTCATCACCACTAGGATAGACACATCAACCAATGAAAGGATTATGTAGAGAGGCAAGTGGAAGGAAGAGAACATGAGTTCTAGATTCACAATTTTCCCACCTGTGCAGAAAAGTACAAATAATGTACCATATTTACTTACATAATTTATATACCCTAACCTTATCAGAAACAATTAATCTACTTTTACCTCCAATTCTTTTGTTAAGCAGATACACATGCAAGTAACGAAAAATGCAATTTCTGACTTTGTATACTACCAGACACAGATTTATATACTATCAATATGAAAAGAGATGCAAAGGATTCTGAAGCAATACAAATATTTATGCTTCATCACTTCATTAAATACTGGGACAGGGTTCTGCCAACATTTGCGGTCAGGCAGCCTAGCACAAAAGAACAATGTGTAAGAGGAAAAGAGGGAGGCTTGGAAACACACAGTACCAATCAATAGCATTCATATGCTTCCTGTTGCCAGAACATGTTCTACATCAGGCCCACTCAACCAAGAGCATTCGGGCAACACATTACCTGCGACACAGTGCTGGTTTGCCTGTAGAGACATTTTAAATGAGAAAAAGTCTTTTAACCCCTTCCTTAGATAAGCCAGACAGAAGGGTGAAGCAATGCCACCCATTTCCTAGCAAACTATAAAGGGCAGGTAAAAGTATACATTTATTAGTAAATACACTTATTCATTCTTCATTTTGTACTGAATTTAAAGTCACCTGTATGTATAACAAATATTGACAAAGTTGGTCAAACCACATACAAGGCTGAATAGGCATGCTCTACATCTTAGCTATATGAGAGTTGTCAGACTACGGTCAAAATAAATGAGTTTGCACAATATGCAGATAAAACATGATGAAAGTTGAATGTAATATGGCAATATGGTATGGAGAACTTCAATCATGTTTTCCATGAAAATTATGCATCAATCAAAATGTCATCTGGTGATTTTTACTGGAATGTTTAACAAAGAATCATGTGGTGCAGTCCACAGGTGCAAATATACATACTACATTGTCACATCATGTCATATTTTCCACAAAAATTATGCACTGGTCAAAAACTTTAATGAAGGGTATTTTCTCCAGTGTCCATCACAAAATAGTATGGAGACCACAAGCACAATTTCCTGGTCTTGCCACTTATTTTTGTCTAATTATTACATACAAATATAGCCAATACTTGCTTTCATGCAGCCCATAACATTTTTATGACTTTTATACGTATCCATAATCTGTCATTAAGAATGAATTGCCTGCAACACTCCAATGACCCGGTACTCCACTTTCCTAAAAAACTACCTCTGTCTGTACACAGATATATCTGGTGTTCTTGTCTGTGCAGAACCTCAATGCCAAACTAGCAGTTTGGTTGGAATATACTTAGTACTTTAATTTTAACTGTGAATACAAAGTAATACTAAATTGAATATCCATATGTCACACTTCCATCTTACTTGATGAGTGATTTTTTTTTAAACAGAAGATGTATTTCTGTTCCCAACAATAATGATAGGTTCAACATAAGCTTACCCTTGGTAACGACAGTTGTAACTACAGTTGGTGACTGGGAAACAAGATTAGCTGAAGGAAGGCGCTGAGCAACTTGAACCGGCGCAGATGTCAGATTAGCAACTGACACAACAGCAGGAGAACTGGCCACTGCCCTGACTTGGCCTGCTGCAGCTACCATATCCTGCATCAGCAGAAAAGCACTGACATCACAGTGATTCATTAACTCTCGCTTTAAAGAGAGTTTCTATCAACATGTTCTGTATCCAACATACTACTTTCCTATGGATTTATGGAATGTTTAAATTAAATACAAACACAAACACAAATACAAAGTTGCATTTACTGATATACTGTGAAGTGGTGTGAAAGGAAATCACATTTTGATAGTAGTTCAATCCAGCACTACAATAATATTTAATGCAGTGACATGTAACCATTCTGTACAAACAGGTTTCTAGTAAACTGTTTCAAAATTTCACTAAAAGATTAAGCTACAGTTACTAACAGTTAAAAAATCTACTAAGTAAAGAATCAATCCATAATAAATGTACTGCTGTGTCTAAGGAATACTACAGAAAACCTCGTAAGTTAGGAGAGATGGTGCTCCCCAATTCAAGTCAGAATTGTAACCACTTGAACCACCCTGTGAAACTCTTCTGTTATCAGGGAACATGCACATCCATAAATAGATGAGTTTTGGTTACCAGGCAAGACATGACAATTTCATAAAGCTCTATTCTGAATACAACCAACCTGAACTGTAAGCGTGGTGACAGGCCTCTGTACTCGGCTCAGTGCTGGTGTCAAAGTTGCCACAGTTCCTGTTTGTATGACAGTGGTGCCAGCAACTGACACAACAGCCCCAATTTGCTGTGGAGATGTTGCTTGACTTAATCCAACCACAACAGCTTGTGGTGATGAACTTGGTACAGACACTTGAGTTGAAGGGCCTGGAGAAGGTATGGATGATGCGGGTACCTGAGAAACAGAGGAGGCAGACCCAGATTTCACAGGTACTGTCACCTGCTGCTGCTGCTGTTGTTGTTGTTGCTGCTGTTGTTGCGAAGGTGGAGCAATGAATGCTTGTCCTACAGACAGTACCTGTGCCTGCAATATATCAGTTTGTACAGTCACAACAATATATTTACCAAATCATTTTGAGATCATGTAAGATGTACAGAATATAAACATGGAAAAAACCAAAACCCATGTAAAATCAGATTCTAATTAGATGCAAAAAATAATTTTACTATTTGCTTTGTGTGGTGAATTAAACAACACCTCTTGCTGTATGGGAAGCATATACAGAGGATATGAAACAGTATTAAGGAAAATGCTTGGGGTGGGGAGGGGTTGGAGGGAGGGAAAGGAGGAATGCATTGAATGACATTTCACCAGAATCCATCATGAGGAGGTTTAAAGAGAGCTATATGTCACACAAAATGAATGGAACTAATGACTATGACCTGTGGGAGGAAAAACATGAAGAAAATTCTTCTTCTAGTGATGAAAGTGTCAGCAGTGACTAGTATACGGATGATGTGTTTTTAACTTCTTACTTTAATAATACACAAATATTTTAACTCTGAGGATAAAATTCCAGAATACTAAGCATGTAAACAACATGCTATGTAAATACCAGGATGAAGAAGACAGGTATTTTCCTCAAAACTTAAGATTGTGATGGGGGAAAATCTTATATGCACACAAGCCTGCGTGCATATGCGTTCATTCGTGCACACACATGGGTATATGTGTGTGTGTTTAGTATTATGGGAATAAGAATGCATAAGAGCAAGAATGTGTAAAATTAACCACACCTGCAAATTTAAAAAACTAGTGCAGAATAAAGACTTGGGGTTTGTAAGGAGGTACTGCTGTTGATTCCAGTCAGATGGGATGATATTGAATGAAATATCAGACTATGTGAATCTTCAGCAACATCACTGTAAGAATCTCAAATCTCACACTATAAGCCTCTTTGGGGAGGCTAACCTGTGACAAATCAGCAGACTAAAATACTATGCACTAGACAGTGAAATTGCCAAACAACATGGATCAACATCCAAGAAAACTTCAATCTTTACTTGTGACAAAGCACAAGAGATACTTACTGCAGCTGCCTGTGCTGTTTTCTGTTTCTCTTTCGCAATCCTCTCTGCCCTGCGGGTAGCAACTTCTATGGGTGTCAGTGGCTGGTCATATACTATTCCAATATCTGCCAAAACAGCTGCATGTTTGGGGTTCCTCATTGTGGGATTCTCAATCTGTTGTGGTCTAACAGTTGGTGTTCGCTTATTGGATACTGCTTTGATCGTCTCAAAGCGCTGTGTATACAGCTGTGTGTATGTCCCATTATTATCTTGAATGTAGAGCTGTGACGTTCTCATCGGACGATTCATTTTTGTTTGTGGTGGGAGTTTATACATGCCTTTTGTCTTCTTTTGTTTCTTTGGATTTGAATCATATAAAATCTTGCCTTCCTCCCTAGGAACAATGATGGTATCATATCTGAAAATAAAGGCAAAAGATTACGCTGTCCTTGTATGCAAGCACAATTGCACAGATGGCAATCACAGCATGATAGAAAGATCCATACTTTCTTAACACCACGCTACTATATCAGCAAAATTTACTGTATACCTGGCTGAACTGTTAACAAAATACCATGATTTTCTCTGCACCGAAAACAAAGGTATGTATCCAATCTGTTTTACAAATATGTCTTGTTAGGTTCACTGACTGAGGTCGAGCGTTGTCTTAACAAAACTATGCCATCATACTGGCTGTAAGAGCTTCCACTCTCCATTCTCACATTTGTCATCAATTAAACTCCAGGTATCACAAACAACTGGATTTAAACCTGTGCTGCATAGAATTAACAATCTTTAATTAAATTCCAGAGTCAAAAGGAACACCATACTACTTTACACCACAGACCAGATATTTTGAGGAGAAACAACGACTTTATGCACTCTCTCTTTATTTGGCCATTCATTAAAAAAATATCCTTTACTGTTTGCCTAACGTGAATATTCACGTTACGCACACAGAATATACATACTCTCCGTCATAATGTTCTTGTGCTAACAGTTGATATTAACTATAATGATAGTTGTCACTGGTTTGCTCTGCACAAAGTTCATCTATATGTTTCCAGTGCAGTCTGTCCACATAAGGCAGGATTGCAGGAAAGTGTTTATTGCATGAAGACATATCTGAAGGCATGTAATTCATTTATTACTGACAAAATGATATCAGCTGATGGATCTACACAATGCTGACATGTTTGAAATTACGAAAAACAAAATAAAAATATCCTGATTAAGTCAAACAAATAAAGAAAACAGGAAAAGCTGCTTCCTCACCTTTCCGAGCAGTACGCCAGTTGACAGAGTATGGTTCTAACTACAAAGAATTTAAATTTTTTTTATTCCATAAGACACAACTCGACATGATGCAAGAGGCAATGAAAATTTAAAGAAAACCATTCAGACACACTGTGCGTCATGTTAGTTCAAAAAGTATGCAGCATACTGCTGCAAGGATGCCATATGGTAAACACAGGCACTGACTGTATGGATGTGAACCAGTTAACCACATGTATATCAAAATGTACAAATTCTTATCTACTAAAGAACTGTGTGCAACCTGCTGAATACTTTTGCTAGTACCTACAACTCATTACCCCAGTCAAGTTATAGTATATTATACTGTATTACTCAAAATATCACAATAAAACAACACATGACATGATCAGTATATGTTACCTGTTCCTGATCCTGGAATTCTGTTCATATTCAATGCAAATTTATATTTGTCATGCTGTCATGATGTACAGCAGAACTCAAGAATACAATAAATGGCTTATTCTTATTCTTCAAACTTAACATATTTCTCACTGATCGGAGTAATTAACCAACTTGATGCACAAAATTTTACAATAAGTCTATTTCATGCCTCTACATGTTTTGAGCACCATGTGGTCATCATGAGGAGGTCAAAATTGTATTATACACCTATAGGTGTGATGATACCAGAGGCTGTATAATACAATTTTGACCTTCTCATGATGAGCACATGGTGCTCGAAACATGTAGAGGCATGAAATAAACTTATTGTAAAATTTTGTGCATCAAGTTGGTTAATTACTAAGATAAATATACTGAGATGCATGGTCAGCAAAACATAAAAAATATTTCTCATGTTTAGCTGATAGAAAAAGTAAGTAAGCAGACAGTGTCACGAATGCTTATTATTGCTTCTGTATTATCATCCCCAACACTTAACATACTTGTCACACGTGTCTCTGTTATAAGTATAGCAACAACAGAAGCCTACGGACGTCACAAAAAAATATATGCTTAACGATGTTCCCCTTTATGACCAATCAACTGTGATTAGCTTCAAGTTTATATTATTCCAAAATTCATTTCTGTTGATCAGAAATTAAGAATGATATGACTGTAAATTATGCCTTTCCTTAGTTTACATGCATTAGTTCTGTATTCCAAGTACTGTACACGAAAATTCAATTCAATGTACAGTGTAATACAGAAAGAGTACAGGGTTTCCCTTCTAATTTTTTTTTTAATACAGTGCACACACAAAGTTATGTTCATATCATGTTGCGTCATATTTCTTTCTGTTCTGGCCATAACATCATCTTCTATATCTCTCAACTGCAAAAACAATTCCCTATTAAAATTTCTTCCCCACTTATCAACATCACAGTCAATTAGGAAGTTTACTGGCCATCTGTTCATTTCAAGTAACTTTATCACGCTGCCATGTTAACAACACAATAAAAGTCCCAGCAAACAAACATGGTGACATATCTATATATCTTCAATCATCTACATATCTTCAAACAGCATTTAAAAAGACACGCTTTCTGTACCTGTTGCGACACTGCTTCGGTGAGCGATATATACGGGATACATTGTTGACCATGTCCGCCACCATGTCCCAGTTTGGGGTATGGCCTGGTGAAAGGATCATCAAGTTCAAGGGCAGTTCAAGAAGCACCTGCACAGCCTAAAATATAACAAATGTGCATGTCCCAGTGCTGTTTCATTGCAAAAGGAATGAAACTTATAAATGACATACAAGTATCTGATAAACACAACTTTTCACTTACATACATTACATGATACACATTACAGTATTCTGAATGCATGGCAATTTACAGAATAAACATTTAACTCAATAGGTTTTAGCATATCACAGTGAAAGTATGGCCGTCTTAAAAACACGCAACATCAATGTGGAAGCACTTCAACTATATTCAAATTTAGTAATTTGCTCCAAGTTTTGCAGGATAAGATGCAGTTTACTCACTGCTTGATATCAATGATTTCATATCCCATATTAATGAAGGGTTATACAATAAAATTTGTAAAACACAAGGACATGTTCCACTATTTGTAGTAATTTATTTCTAAATCTACTTCACTGTCACTGGATGCCATCTATTCACTTTTGTCAAAAAGAAACTTTTACACACCAACAATTGTCAAAACTGTCAGTTTAATTACTCTGTTTTCTGGGGCTTGTGAGTAAGCAGATTTTCGGTCTGCTAGATGCAGCTTAATTCGAAGAAGGAGCTGGCACCCTGAGGAACTACTGACTACATCTGACTGATACGGCCCCAGTGGAATATGCAAACCACCCAACAATTTATAAATTCTATTCTTAGTGGAAGTGCCAGTGTGGTTAGAGAGAAACAAACTTGACAAACACCATGACACACAATCTTTTTTCACAGTATTTAAATTGTACATTGCAATGAAGTTATCAGACAGATATGACTTATTACACTTAACAAACAAGATCTTAAAAACAACACAGCACTGAATGTACTGTTTCTATTCCAAACAGTAAGAAGGTTTCCAAAGTGTGTTCCATGAAGATCAACGGCTGCATGACGTGTTTTGACGGAATCTGCTGAACCATTTTTAAATGATTTTAACTTCAATATCAATGAATTATTGAATAAATATTTTCTGTTCATAGAAATCAGAGGGTGCGTTCATTGTAAACTGTCCCTGTAAAAGTATACCGCATTTAAAAAAACTCTGTGCTGAGTTCCAATTCCAAGAAAGATAATCCAAAAAAAAAAAAAAAGTACAGAATTTACAATGCACAGATCAAACATGTCACCATGAACATCATTTCAAAACAATGAATTCATTTCCACTACATACAATTAAAAGTTCATGATTAATTCCTTTCATTCTAGATACACAAGAATGTGCTACATGACATTTAATTTTTACCATATGAATTTTAATGGTCTGAGGCTCCATAAAGATTTTTAATGCCAAAAGGGCTTCCTAGCCAAAGAAGTTGGGTAATACTGTTTTAGCATTTCTCCACAGCATATTAACTAACACTCATATTCCCAGAACTTTTTCATGATTCACTTTGTCTCTGCTTGTTACAACCTGGAAAACATTTGGCTCAGTGCACAATAGTGTTTGTAACATTCTGATATTCCTCAGAACTGCGTGATGGCTACTGTTTCTTAAAGGATGGATCATACATCATTGTTTAACGTAATTTCTGCCTGCATTGACAAAATGAATCATACTTCCAGCCTTATATATGAAACAGTTGGGTAAACAGAGTCTCTGCCATATTGGGCATCTGCAGTGATTCTGGTAAGAATAAAAGCTAATTTTTTTTTCTGGAAAAATCATTTTATCACAATAGAAACTGCGAAGAGGAATTTGTTCTATTCTTTACCCAAGAGCAATTCATTTATCTTTTGCAATATTGCTGGATTAATAACTTTCCAGTCAGCTGTAGCTTTTCAACTGACGCAGGGTACTTCACTGATTCATCCAAGGGATGACTGAATGCTTTTGTTACAACTGCTCATTCAATTCACTTAAAGAACATGTAATAATAATCAAGTTCTACTTAGGAAAGTTAAATATAATGAACATGAATGGATAAAATCAGCTGTCATCTTTATATTTAGAGGCCAGTGCAAGTGAAATTCTTTCAAATGTATCACCTGCAGCAGTGCCCAGTCCTCATGTATCACCCACTCTGGCACATTCTCAGGTTCAGGCATTGGCTTAGTAATGACAGGAGGTTTCAGCCCCGGCAAAGTTGATGGAGAGCGCACAATTCCACGGCATCGCTGAAGCTTCATGTCTCGGCGCATCTTTGCCAGTGCCGGCGAAGGACGATCAAACAATGAACGAGGTGCATACAAAGACTCCTCTTTCCTCATCTTTATTGGCCGACGACCTGCATGCAATAAACAACTGGTGTGATTACTACATTTACATTAATCTCTAACACCATTCAATGTCACCTAGATACGAACACTGATGTAATACAGAAATATCAACTCTGTACAAAATATGCCAACCTATGGCCTACCCACCTACAAGGCTCGAGCTTCTGTTATCATCAGCAGAATATAAATTGAATGAATGTGAAACATTACAATGTACATAATTTAATTCTAAGTCTGTAAGGATCAGATCAAATATTTGGGAAAAACCTTAACAAATCAAAATTCTATTGAGGAAGAAATTAAGGGCAGAATGAAGTCAGGGAATGCTTGCTATCATTTGGTGCAGAATCATTTGTCTTCCAGTTTGCTATCCAAAAATATAAAGATTAAGATATACAGAAATATAATTTTGCCCGCTGTTTTTATGGGTGTGAAACTTGGTCGCTCACACTGAGGGAGGGATGTAGGCTGAGGATGTTTGAGAACAGGGTGTTGAGGAGAATATTTTGGCCTAAAAGGAATGAGATAACAGGGGAGTGAACAAAACTACATAACGAGGAGCTTAATGATCTGTACCCCTCATGCAATACTGTTCAGATGATAAAATTGAGAAGAATGAGATGTGCAGGGCATGTAGCATGTATGGGGGAGAGGAAAGGCATATACAAGGTTATTGTGGGGAAACCTAAGAGGAAAAGAGACCACTTGGAAGACCCAAGTGACGATGGGAGGATAATATTAAGATGGATCTTCAGGAAGTGGGATGGGGGACATGGAGCACACTGATTTGGTTTAGGACAGGGACAGGTGGCAGGCACTTGTAGATGCAGGAACGAACCTTCGGGTTCCATATAAAGCAGGAAATTTCTTGATTAGCTGAGAACCAGTTAGATTCATAAGAAGGACTCTTCTCCATGGAGTCATTAAGTAAGTCTGTAAGGGAAGTTCCCAACTGAATACTACATTCTGGGAAACAGTTTGCTTACTTATGATTTATTTAAGAATGCTTTCAATGGCTTAGATTACACAGCATCAGATATCAAGATTCTGCTAACAAAGAATTTAAAAGTATTTGAAAGGAAGATGTCAGGGCCCAATTTCAGGTACTATTCATTCCAATATCTGCAGACAGCAGTTTTTCTAACCCTCGCTTCAATACAGAAGGAACCCCTCAACTAGTTTTCTATATCCTGAGGATCCCCTACCTAGGAAAACTTTCCCATGCATGAAAACATAGAGGCAGTTGCTAGCACACAGCTTAATCCAGTATCGCCAATTGGCAGACAAAATCTCCTGCAATATTTCAAAACACATTTGGAATTGGAATTTTTCATGATATTACAAAATTTTATGAATCTGTCTCACGATTTCCCATGGAACCTTTAGTGATATTCTGTGAGAATGTGGTTGGCAAACAATGGTTTAGACGGATGAGGAAAACCACAAATACTTAACTCTGGATAGTTGGTCTCAGGTCAGAAATTGAAACCAAGCCCTCCCTAATACAAAACAGGAATGCTAGCCACTTGAACACAACATTCATTTTTTTGAAAATATGGTGAAACAATGGACACGTATATGCCAATTGTGAAGATTTATATTATTATATACCACATGTGAAATCTGAAGACAAGACTCGTACATTCACCCACATGGAGATATTTTTTCTAAACTGAGGAACTATAAATCAAAGCTATTATCTCCGCTTTCTTACCTCCACTGTTGTGGTCTAACAATGTATAACAATACAATTCTGTCCTCTAATTTTTAAGGCACAGCTTCTTAATTAATGTCAAACTGTATGAATTGAATTAAATTACAACCCTCAGTTCTGGAGCAGATTAACCAAAACTTGAGTACACCGAATGCAATAACATAATACATGCTAAATCTAATCAGGTTGGAAAATCAAGTGTCCTTTTTGGGATGGTACATCATACAGATCTGTAAACAGTTAACATTACTTTGAAGGCGTATAGTGCATCCATACTTCCAAGGCTAGGCAGCACATTGAAAGTGCTTGACTACAAAGATGAAGACACTAGATGCCATCATCTGCAGCATAACATCCCTCAATACCTGAATCTACAGGAATCCCAGTCAAAATATTAAATTTTGTAAGCAGGATGAATTCTGTTAACTGCTAAACTTGAGCTATTACAATAATAAAAGTATACACTGCCATCATTATTCCTACCTGGCCATGAAACAAAATGGACTTTCTCATTACTGTAACATTACAGAACTAAAATTCCTTAACATTCTATTGTGATGGGATTGGTGTCAAAACAAAACAACTTTCAGAACATAAAACAATACTGTGTTTAACAAACCACATGACAACTCAAAAAATATGAGAAGTTGAAATAAAGACAAAACAAAAAAATAATTTTATTTTAAGGGTATATATAGCAACAATTACCTTCTCTTTCTACAGCTGGAAGTGCATCAACTCTCATTCGTTTGTGTTCCTTCTTCACATACACAACTGGAAGCTGTGACTCGGACATGATGGTTTGTTCATAAAGGAAGCCCATTGAGTGGTCAATGTATACATCATTTTCATCTTGAGGAGGAGTTGGTGGACACCACATCTATAAGGACATGCAAGAATGCAACAGAACCATATCCAGTCATTTTATGTGCTTAAAATATGCATGTTACCAAGCATATTTAAGTATCCTTGTCTATTTAACAGTGTACATGAATCAGGAAAAAATTTGAAACCAATCACAGCTTAATTTGAGGCATTCCCCTGGCATCTGTCTCAACTGGGGGGGGGGGGGTGAAAAAAAAAAAAAGAAAAAAATTCTAAAAACCTTTTTTCTGGGGTTTATGAGAAAAAAGGAATGTTAAACCCTCATTGCAAAACCCCCCACCCTGAAAAAGA
>Ga0123352_10003867_pt1 | contig 21846 bp, 12 predicted proteins | sample TergutLab28metaG_FD_89700 | JGI IMG/M metagenome (GOLD analysis project Ga0123352, IMG submission 89700) | Labiotermes labralis P1 segment gut microbial communities from Petit-Saut dam, French Guiana - Lab288 P1 | ecosystem: Host-associated > Arthropoda: Insects > Digestive system > Gut ...
AAATCCAATTTAAACAAACACAAAAAAAAAAAAAAAAGGAAACTTTTTAAATATTACGATATTCTGTTCAGTAACCAAACTCCAAAATATACCAGCTTTTTTTATGATTTTAAAGGACTGCAATTCTGAAACTCCACTAAATAATTTTTTGGTTCAGCTACACTACATACAGAATTAACAGCACATTTTACTTGCTATCTCTACCCACTGGGAAAAATGGTAGAACAGAAGAGACACCATTCAGAAAATCTGAGCCACATACTAGGCACTTTCTGACCCAAGAAAATGTGATGAATTTCCAGTTCTGAGCACGTGAGTAAAATGTTTCAGATACACTTTTGTATTGTGCAATCCACAAGTACATGACATCACACATTACATTTCTTACTCTGCCTTGCAATTTCCCATTTCAATTCATTTAGGTTTCCTGTGACATCAGTGAGAGAACAGACATCCAATAATCATTTTTCATCTTTCAGCTGTGGATATTCTTCATGCATGTCAGTGAAAAATGTCTTCATACATGGACTTCTCTAAACCTGTGCCATACTCTACCTCAACTGAAGCATCGTACTTGGTGTGCAGCAGTAATTGCCATAATAAGAATCCATTTTGGCCAGCATTGTTATGATATATGCTCTGCAGTGTTGTGTGTGAAATAAATTCATTAGTTATACTATGCTGATCACAACATGCACCATTTTCCTAACTTTTCTGCATACTGCATGATGATGTAAGATTCAGTAGTAGTTAGAAAATGATGGAAGCAATTCATCATTCTTACACAAATGAACAAAGTCCTTATAATTCTCTACCATTGACAGTGTACCATTAGTAGTAATGGAAGTTACTTTTCCTACTGTTGCAGGTGGCAATGAAGGTCTGAAATGCAGTACAGACCTCAGCACCTCTTCTAACTAAAATCTGCCAACACCATTCTTACAAAACAATGAGCTGTGACAAATCCAGTGCTTCCATTATCTCATCCATTTGCAATAAAACACATATACAAGACCAAAAATCATCTCTAATTGGTCTCTAATGTTACCCACCATTAAGTCAACTTTCTTAGTGACACTAGACCTTGACAGAGGAATGTCCTTGGTGGCTTATATTATTTCTGATATATTTCTGAAGGTTTGGGAACAGATGCCTAAACATAGGAATGTCCCTGATAGCTCATATTATTCCTGATTTATTTCTAAATGTAGGGAACAAAGACTCAGCTGCTTCAAGAAAAACACTTTTTACTACTGCAACATCACTGAATAATTTTCCATTTCACTAGAACCTCAGATACATGGAAAGATGCCATACTTGCAGCAACACGTATGTGCAAAAGATTTACAAAGACCCGATGAATAAAATGTATTAAAACACTAACAAATGCACTTTGATATTATAGATGTAATTTTATTGCATAGTCATCACTAACACATTTCAGCCACACATGTGGCCACATTCAGGGTGGTGAGAACAAGAATAAAATTATAATTAAAATGTGTCTAAATCACTCCATAGTTTGAAAATCATGTAGTTTTTGGTTAAAATGCATGGTTGAATGATAGAATAATATAATGATGAGGATAATATATCAGAAGTTAAAAACTGTTGTTTGGAGTATGGTATTGTGGAGTGATGTACATAGAAGATACATGTGGTGAATTATGATCCTGTAATAAAATTGATATTTATGCATACACATTGATACTCTCACTCACCAATCTGGTACGTACCTTCATCAACCACCATGTCACCTTTCTCAGTATTTCCACTTGTCCATTATCTAACAATGTATTAACATACCTGTTATATATATATATATATATATATATATGTATAAATTTTATTATGGGGTCATAATAAACCACATGTATCTTCTATGTACATCACTCCACAAAACCATACTCCAAACAACAATTTGTAACTTTTGATATTTTATACTCAACACTATATTATTTTATTATTCAACTCAGAATTTCAACCATAAACTACACAATTTTTAAAATATGGAGTGATTTAGACACATTTTCATAAAACTTTTATTATTGCTGTTATCACCCTGACGATGGCCACATGTGTGGCTGCAACATGTCAGTGACCACTATGCAACAAAATTATATCCATAAAACCAATGTGCACTTGTTGGTCTTTTAATATATTTTATGCATCTAATTAATGCACATATCAAAGTAATTTATGAAAACAGTTGTGATAAGTCCCAAATTTAGGTTTTTTCTTCCTCACATCACTACCAACTACACCCACTGACTCAAAACACCTCACACGGTTTCAAAACAGCATTTCATAATTCCTTTCTTCAGTACAGCTGAGCTAGCATTACGTATTCCTCTTTCACCGTTTAACACTCACTGCAGAACTGTGAGTTTTCTTATGTTTGGCTGCACTCATTCGTGTGCTAGCACTCTTCATTTGACTAATAATATATGGCATCTCACTCAGCAAACCATTTGGAAGGACTCCATTCTCCATACTGTGGGCAGGTATAAGTAGCATCTGGCAGTTAAACACCAGTCAGAAATAGGACAGTGCTCCCAGCAATACAAGACACTGTCCCAGTTTGACAATGCTAACATTAATAAAGACATCAGCTAAGTACTAATGCCATATTCAAGTGATGTGTAGTATTTACTATAATAACTTCAAATCATGTATAGTCCATGATTTTCAGTGCTGGTAGTAAGTAATAATTTTACTTATGCAATTTTATCATACATACTGCATCCACACATAAAGATGTCAGAATATGTCTCAGAATTCTATGTATGAATATACATTGTTAATATCTCAAGACAGTGACAGACAAGGTGAAGACAATCAACGAGCTGACTGCAATTGACAGGCTGGCACCCCTGCATATAAGAATTCTTAAAACATTCATCACACATAGTAACAGCACTGTCTTATAGTCAAACATAAAGGCTAGCATGCTATAGCAGTCACTAGAACAAATAATATCTTCAGTACTCTATACAGTGACATTTACAATAATGTAAAATCTTTTACTGAGCTGTACATTAAATCATGGTTTGATAAAATTCCAATTTTTGCAGCTCTTTTTGCTTATTACTCAGTCTCCCTAAGTATGTAGATGTACCAACTCTTGATGGGGAAACACCTTCGTTTACCCCTCCCCTGGGATAACCTAGGCCTCCTCTGGGAATATGACCACATTTACCATTACCTCAGCCCCCACCATTTCTAACCCATCATCCTTCTCTTCAATCAAATAAAGCAACAGTGCTCTTTATCTACTTTCATTCACTCTCTACCCTCCTTCAGAGTTAGGTTAAACTACTTCACACTTCATCAACACTTCAAGGGTGACATATTCCAATATTACGGACCTCATCTCCTTAGTCCAGTCATACTTCCGTTTTCCCATCATGTATATTGAGTGAATGAAAATTTGTGCACATGCTCCCCAGAGTGTAATTCTTTGTTAAAAAATATGTTTAAAATGTTATATATGTCCTGAGATAAATAGTTTTTTTTACCACACAGTGCACAGCAGATCTCAGCTCTAACCAATAATCACAGAATACACATATCAAGAATACTGGGAGGTGCCCTTAATACTCAGTACCAGTAATAGCTTAGCTGGTACTGGTGCACAGCAATACACATTCTTCTTTCATGGGTGACATCATCTAGAAGTTCCTATGTTTCAACAATAACAACAGTATCTCCATACAATAGTAAGCGTCCTACAACTATTGCAATCGTAAATTCAGGTTACCCAAAGAATGTACGGACACCAGCCAATAAAAATGCCATAACTGCAGCTGTGAAAGAAGAGCTGTGGAGAAGCTCATGTGATATCTCATGAGAATTGAGATCGTCCCAAACAACAGTCCTCAAAGTACTTTGCAATGATGAACTGCATCCATACTACCATTTATGTAGTATAAAGCTTTTCCAGAGAATCGTCTAAGGATATGAGTTTGCAAATGGCCACAGTATCCACACAGTAAGGATGAGGTCCTTGTACTTGAGTGTTCATGGACATACAAAGCATATTTATGTGTGAAGGTGTGTTCAACACCTAAAAACAATCAAATCTGGTCACAATTAATCTCAAGCTACCCATGAATGTGGATATAAGCCCATTTCAACATCAACATTTGGGCTGGTATTATCATGCCACTGTTGTGTGACCTCCCACCTGCTACCTGACAGGGTGACTTTCCAAAAACATTGCTGTTATCTGAAAACTGTTCTACAAAGGCTGGTTGAAGTTGTGCCTCTAGCTGTGAGGCAAAGGCTGCACATTCAGCAAAACATAGCTCCAGCTCACAAGGAAAATGTCCAGCAGTGGATAATGTGATATGTCCTACTGTGAATCAGCAGTGCTCACTGTTTATAACCTGATACCTTGTGCCATCTGAGGGGGACAAGTACCTTAAAAACTAAATGTCTCAGGATATACAATATTTAAAATTTGGACTTGATTTTTAACAAGGAATCACAACTTGGAGACGTTGTGCATGGACCTCCTTTCACACAGTATACATCTAATTCATTTGACATGACCTTGATAACACAGCAAAGAAGCCTCCCAATGTCAGAATTGTATTCAAGCAAGGCATTTGAGAAATCTGAGGTTCTCAGAATGGTGCTGCCCAAGACTGAAGAACTTAAACAGTAAACACCCTGTAATATCCCAGAAGACTTGAATATTCAGAACACTGAAACTTCTGCCCCCCCCCTCTCCCCCAAATGGCAAGCAGCCTACTTAATTAATATAACTCACAGAGTGTAAACAAGACAGAGAATGACAGGTGTGATATGCTACCAAAAATATACATTCAAGAAAGGCAGTGAAGTAAGTGCAATAGTATATTAAAATTACAATTGCTGTAGAAAATCTTCAGTCTGGAGTAGTACAGTTGTTTTGTTATACATTAGCATTACTCTAACACACAAGTTTTGAATTCTTAATCTTCTCAAATTATAGTGCTAATTAATTGTATTTATGTTTCAGCTATTTTGAAAAGTGGCAAATACGTGCAAACCCATCTCACACGAATATGTTAACTTGGCCATAGAAAGCACCAGTGATGAAATCTCATTAAAAGGAGACAGAAATGAAACATCACTCCCCAGAACAAAGGCTGAAAATTTTGATATTAAATGTCCACATGTAGATATCTCCCCCAAGGAATATTTTACTTAACTGATACATGAAAATTAACTTCTAATGTCACTAGCGGCCAACCACAAACTTCCATATTTTATAATTTCCCTGCATGATAGCACACAAACTTCTGAATGGGAGTGACAACATCAAAATTTGATGGCACACTGAAGTCTTGGTTGCTGGTAGGTTTTTTAAAAGTACATCCTCCCCTCCTCCCACTACCACTACCATGAAATATGACTGGTAACACTGCAAGAAATGCACAGTTGCTCTTCAGTTTTACAGAATGACAGCACTTACAATATTCTACCTAGGAAAGTGAAATTTTGTATTAGTATAAACCCTCACAAGTTCTAGCAACTGCTTTTGAGACACTTTGAAGTTATACAGTACAACTTTCAGGTAATGGAAATATAACTGTACAATGATAGAACAGTAAATAGTATAAATATTAACTGATAAATGTTGCTCATCTCTACATGCAGCATAAATATGCAAAACAAAAGCAGGCAATTTACATTCTTCCTGGGTGCTTCTTTTACTGGATTACCTTTCTTGTTTGTTTGCTCTCTTCCTTGACAGAATATCATACCACCACCTACCACCTGTATCTGTGCTATTCATAATTTATATATACAAGTATGAGATCTCATAATTAGTAATGCTCTCTAGGAAATGGATACAGAACTCTGGAAAAGTGTTTAAGTTAGTATTCTCCCTATGCACCTTCCTTTGGTCCAACTCTTCTTCCCACTTGACTAAGCTCCCCATAAACTGCAGCCTTCTGGTGTTAACGCGGAACTGCCTGTTTGCAATTAACAAATCAGCTACAGTTCTCTGACATCATATGTTGTACAGCAAAATACTATTGCACATATAATGTGCATAGAAACTATTTATGTTCAGTCTCACAACTCTGCTTCAATCTCTTTACCTTATTCTTAGGCATGACAGTAATGGGTAACACATGAGAAAGCAAACACAATGCTCTGACTTGTGATGACAGTTAAGTTTGTTTGCCACACAAGAATTGAAAAAACATACAAGTTCTAAAGCTAGATTTAATTTTATGCTGTGTGTAGCTCTTCCAAATGGATGGCATTCAATAAAATCCCACATCTTGAGAAGCTTGTATGATATAATAATGCACATTCAATGATGCACTTTGTATAGGGCTCCCAAACTGAGGACACCTTGCAACAACCCAAATTTTCTGTAACTGGTATGATCATGCACTATCTGCAATTCTCCCAGGTGTCACCCAATAATAACCTAAATCTTCAGAAATTGTTGTGTATAACTATACTGACCTCCTAAACGCAGAATACCCAACAACAACCCAAATCTTCAGTAGCTGATTATGATCATGCACTATCCGTGGTTCTGTCAAAAGTCAGCCAACAGTAATCTAAGACTTCAGAAACTGTTACATATAGTCATTTTGAAACTAATTATGAAAGGTGTACAGTGCTCCAAGACAGAACAAATTAAAACCCAAATCTTCAACAGCTGCAGCAAAACAGTAATGCTGAATTCAATAACACAAAGTAAAAGCACTCTTAAACTTACAGAAGCCAACAAAGATCCAAATCTTCAACAGCTGAAATGATACAGCAGTGCTCAATTCAATCATGCATTGTTATACAGCATTCCCATACTGACAGCAATCAACAACAAACCAAATCTTCAACATCTAATGTGATACAGCAATGCTGAATTCAAACTTGTGCTCTGCGTAGCAATCCAAAACAGGGTATCCAATTACAACACAAATCTTCTTTAGGTGATGTAATGTAGTGAAGTTATATTCAATCTTCAACTGTGTGTGGAATTCCCAGACAGTGAGTACCCAGAAAACTGTATCTTCAGTAGCCCTCAATGTTCACAGCCATTGCACCAATATCATCATATCTTGCATTAGATGTCCTTCCCTCCAGGTCCAGGTACACGGACTCTTGTATCCACCAGTCGACTCCCGAGGCCCAGGTCGCCACAAGCAATTAAACTGTCACTCTGTTGATCATAACACAACACAAATGTAAGATATTATCTCAAATTCACTTTCAGCTCATTAATGTATACATAACCAAGTGGCCTATCAGTGAATGTTTCTGCATCTATGAAAGGTGGAGTGACTCACCCATGGGTTAAACAAATAATACACATTTTCTAAAATAAATGGGCAACTAACCTGTGCACCACACATATAAGAGACACTGTCACCAACCATAGGTTAATCTATAGACATAACAGGAGTAGGCTGACTCCCCAGTGAGTCACAGAGCCTTTCTGCATGGTAAGGAATTTCCCACTTGCAGATCATTACATGACAGTAGCAATATACAGGACTGAGCAACACACCAATGAAGTTAGCACAAACATTTTGCTTTCATTAAGAGTGACAGTGACAATCTAGTGAGTGATTCTCTTAACTGTAAATGCTCATATTTCGGAAATTCAATCATGGTTTACTCACGTATTGGGGAGAAGGGTGAACCAGTGATGATTCCTGCATTCTCCCCAGTTAGAGACACATACTTTGCAAGCAATCACATTTCAGGCCCTGTTGACTCTGGAGTTGCTGGTAAATATCTCAACAGCCACCTTTCTAACACTTACAGTAGGCATGACAATCCAGAAGTGGTACACCAGACATACAGGACTTTTAAAAATTCAAAACGCAATTCTGTGTAACCATATTAGGGTACCTCCTCTCTGTTTGACACCTTTCAGCCTCCTTCAGGGCAGAAGTAGAAATGGTCTAAAGAGTTGAATCTTTACACGCCAGTGTAAAGGTGGTGACTTTAGTAAACAGACGGAGACTGACAGCTTAACAAGTAATCATAATCAAAGTGCCATTGGCCCTCAAATTCTGATTCATTACAAGTAAAAAGGTAAAGCAATCCCATTACAGGGCTGGACAGGCCCTGAGGGTTCCAGGAGGTCGAGGCTTCAAGATTTCAAGACACTACATGAAGGTGGTAAGGTTGTCAGCCCTATGCACCGGCCACCTTTACCACCCCAGGAAATATTCCTGATACTTATTTCTGTTAGAGGCTGAGTCGACCCCAGGGCCATAGTGCAGCCGGAAGGATTATGTCAATGAAAAATTCCAGTGACACCATTGGGAATCGAACCTGTGAACTTTCGGCTTATACTGCAGTGCCTCAACCAACTGTGCCACCGCATGCCTCCTGAATAATTATAGGCAAGGAACAAAGATGGCCTAGAGAAAATTCTGCACAAGGTCTGACTGGCCTTAAACGTGAGAATTTTGGAAGGGAATCTAAATCACCAGGTTCCCTACTTGTAAAAAGCACCACCACTATGTGAGTTACTAAACTGCAAGTAATTGAATATTTTATGTTATGAACAGAATATATTATGGAAGAATACAAGGAGGTTGTTGGGTCAGGTCCAGAGAGAAAGAGACAGAAAGGAAGACAGGAAATCTGACAAATGCTACAAGTGAAGCAATGAAATAGTTATAACAAATAGGCTGAGGAAGCACCTTTAAAAAGACCACTCAAAATATTTAACTCAATTGGCTCAGGCATCTCCACAAAGTAGTTCATGTTTTGCCCACACAGCATTGGATTTTCCCTAGGCATGATATGGATTGTCTGTGCAAGTATTCTGTGCCTCCTAGATATGGCATTAGTTTGGACTTTCCTATGGCAATGGCACTAGTTTGGATTTTTCTAAGGTAACTGGTTTCCCAGAACTTCATATCATAAACAACAATGAAGCTGTCTTGAAGTTAAACCCATTCATACAACAGCAGAGTTAATAATTTACAGGAATCTTCCTTTCTAAAACAAAGAACTAGAGTAACTTACACTTCCCTAATATCATTACTAATGTCCAAGATACAACGAATGGTGAATGGACACTGAGCTACATACACAGATTCCCTGATACAAGTGTCACATCAAGAGCAACTACACATCACACTGTTACAAAAATTGTGAAAGGAACTAAATGTTTTCAAATCTGCAAGAAAAAACTGAAAAGAACAGGCTGATTATCAGTATCACTCCAAACTTTTTTATGGTAGGTATTAGATTTGAATCTCTTTTGGGTTACAAGATACCCAACTAAGACTGCAGGATTTCCGAATTCAACACGCCGCAGTAGTATGAAACAGGCTTTACCCATCTCTTTCAAAATACCCATACAGAATCCCATTCAGCACTACAATGCCTCTACAACTGAAGCAGCATCATTAATTACTCCAACAATCAAACACTCCACTGTCTGCTCACCATGGAAAAGTGCTTGCACACATTATAATGTTGCAATGGGAAAGTGTTTGTGGGTGTGAGTGCTTGTCACTTAACTCCACTTCAATTGCATGTATACTGTTTTCTCTCAAATGTCTTTTAATAACAATCACCCCACCTATACCTAGTTTCTCAAGCAGTCTTGTTCCTCACGTTTCCTCAACCTCTTATGTATCCTTCTTGCTTTTCATTATGTGTACAATATGCCCAGTCTATGTGTATTTCATCATTGTTCATTTAGTCAAATGAATACCAACCTTGACATGTGATATTCTGTTGCGTTTACAGTACATACCTTTCAGTCAATGGTTGACAGTCCAACATCCTTTATTTACTGAATAAAATAATTCATAAATAAGTAGAAGTTATGTTGGACTGTTTCCCTTTGAAAAAAAAGAATCATCTTAAGATGTTCTGAAAGTCAAAACATACTTCTTGGGATTATGCTCTAAAATATGCTTAGTCCATGCTCTCTTGGAGTGAGAACAAGTTGCACACCAACACAAAGTGACAGGTGAAGTTATGTTCTTACAGATTTTAATTTTTAGGCTTGTAGGGAGGAATCAGTAAAAACTGAGTGGTAGCATTATTTTCCTGCAAGGAATCATCACTCCCATTTGTTACTGTTGTTCCCAAATACATGATAATTGTCCTGTTCTACAAGAGCAGTCATGAACATATACTGGTTATAACACTTTTTATATTTATTTATTTCCAGGCAAAGATCCTTACTAAACTCTGTACTCATTTGTTGTCAATAAATTAACATTACCATCATACACTAATAACCAACATCTTCCATTTTATTTGCCATTTCTTGTGATTCTCTCAGACTCTCCTATGAATGAATTCTAAAGACCCTTGTGTCTCCATCCATACCAATGCTCTCAACAAAACTTCCAATACATGATGGGGCTATGGTGTAGTAACTTTGCCTCAAATATGGAGACTTACAAGGATCTTCAAAATGTTAACAATACAGCCAGCTTCTATGTGGTGTAACTAACCAGAAACAAGACAAATACATGTAATGAACCACTATGAAAGCCCAAAAGTGTTTATTGAAAATCAATGAAAATGTAGGGAAGTTTCAACTATTTGTAAGTGACAGTAACCAATCAAATTATAAACATAATGAAATTAAGAACAATTAAATAAAGGAAATGTTTGTTAGTGCTCAGTTCTGATTATTTTCCATCTCAAGTCTCAAAGATTTTCCCCACTGATGTATTTCAGACTTGCAAGCATTCAAAATTTCACCGAGAGATAACTAGTCTCTCAAAATGTAAGTCTGGTGGTAGGGTTGCTACTTTTCTGCTGGTTAAACTCAAGCATTTCTTCCAGAGTAGATGAGATGGTTATACCGACTTCATTTAACATGTATATAAATCATATTGTTACATAACAGAAAGAAGAGGAGATAAAAGGAATCGCAATTTCAAGAACTAAAGACAATAAGACATTTTTGTTCTCAGATGACCAAGTTATAGTGGTGGGTTCAGAAGATGCACTACATATTTCTATACATGAACTGGAAAAAATTACCTCCAAATATGGACTAAAAATTTCAACAAGCAAAAATGAAAACAGTGGTTTTTAAAGGAACAGATCCAGTAAGAAGTAAAACTGTAATAAATAATAATATTACAGAAAAAATGAACACTTTCAATTACCTAGATTGCTCTATTTCATACCACAATGAAAAAGATTTTAATGTTAAAATTTCAGAATTTCTCCACATAATGGGAAATTATTAATAGAACTTTAAAACCCTCTCCTGTCCAAAAACACACTAGAATGAAAATATATAACACTTTCACATTACCTACTTTATTACACGGATGTGAAACTTGGGCAATTAGAGAACACGATAAATCTAAGATCCATCAATGTAAATGAAATTTATGGGAACTTAAAATTAAGCCAGGTGTAAAGAAAATTCAAAATTACAAAAATATGTGGATACAATAAGTTCAGTGAATGAACAAGTACCAAAATTTATAATGAAATATCACACATGTGGGTAACAAAGTCTAGGACGACCCCTCACAAGACTTCTCAACTGTTAATGGGACTGGAAAAGGCCATGAGGCCTAAAACACTGCAAGCTATATGATGACAAAATTCTCTCCAAAACCCCAAAGAGTACAGTTATTTTACTGCAGTTCTAAAGGATATTCTGCATGGTCTGTAACTCCAAACAAGCTATGTACAAGTAAAACAAAGGTGTATGAGAACAAAATACTGAATAGAATATTTGCACCAAACAGCAACAAGGAAGTAAGACCAGCAGTTTCAATCAAGAAAACTTAAAGGGCAATACAGCATTAAGGAGAGAACTGGATTCAATCATGCATGATAGGCCTTCCTAAAATCTAGTACTGAACATGCAAATTCCATAAATGAATAATATTTTTACCATCTGAGTAGCTACCAATTTCTCAAGAACAATATTGCACTGTTTATTTAGTTAGTTAATCAGTGAAGTTCGGCAAACCTGCTTAACAATTGGGAAGCTTTAGATTCACATTTGCAGGACATCAGCTAGTCTGACCAACACATGTTAAAAAGCATCATTAAACATACAAAGCATACATGATGGGAAATAAGAATGTACATTCCAAGCAAATCAAAATGTGCCTTTTACTGGTCAAGATTTATTGATTAACAAACAGAAATACAGGTAACAAACTCATACACCAAGAAACACAAGTATTTCATTACAAAACAGCAAATGTTTAAAACCGAACAGGGGGGGAAAAAAATCTTTCTTTTGGAAAAATTGTGCACTTCATCGCAAACTGATGATCCTCAAAAACAACAAAACAGGTCAATAATTAGTGACATAAAAGAAAGTAAAGTAAATGAATGGCCTAATACAACAAGAATATGGTTTAATTTTATAAAATCAGAGAAAACAATAATGGCTAAATATAAGTCAATCGCCTTATGAATGCATTTAGACAATAAAATATTGGATTCTAAATATTTTTGCATTAAAATGTCTTGCAGATTTTGCTAAATCAAATGGTAAATGAAAGATGCTTCTGCATTTGTTTAGGAGCTTCACTACTTTCGCACCAAATCCTGCAGTTCTAACATGACTAAGAGTAACTAACTGCCATGCCATCTACAATGCATTTCTTGGAAAAATATGTCAGGGTTAAGTACTCCACATATTAACCATTTTAGTGTCAAACTATAGTACTGCAGATTCACTCTCATATTTTCTGCTGTTCACACCAAACCTGCACACACTGCATGTCTTTAGCTGCTGGTACAAGCCATTACATATTACTACCCAGAATTTTACTGGGCCTTAACAGCTGAAGGCAAATCAAGAGGTAATTTCAACAGTTTTGGCTTCAAAGATCACCCACTTCATCTCACTGAAAGGCACACAAAAACAGATGCATTTCAATGCATGATTTGAGTTTGGTAATTTGAGTAACCTAGTGTGTTAATGTGCAGACTAGGCCTTTTAAAATGAACTGTGAATCACATTTCTCTTCAGTCTTAAAGGATTCTGATGGTGATATGTTGCAACAGGCTTGACTAGTCTTCTGAACATTGTGCACTGTTTTGGGTCTTTTAGACCACAGCATATTGCAAACTAGGTCTAGTCCGGTAGCTCCACATAAAAACACCACTGTCACTGCTCTAGTAATATAAATGAGTTATTTCATGTGGGCTGACTAGATCAGGATATTCCTCCACCTTTTCAACCTCAGGAAAATAACTCACCCAAACGCCAAAACACTGCGGTATACAGAACCAAAGGTGACAATTTCCAAAACACCGGTCAGACACACTCTTATCTCTTATTCCGTTCTGTACAAAGCTCAACAATTGAACATATAATGTTAAATGCACATGAAAATTTTAAGATATGGCTCTGTGAGAACACAGGATCAACAATATGCAGCAATTTAAACAGTTCTAAAATGTTGCAAAAGTTTATTTTATGTTCAGTATGTTCAGCTGACAATACTATCCATCATTGCTCTCCCAAAACCATGTTACTAATTCTTGCACTCTTGGCCTATGTATGGGCATCCAACACATACATCCACAGTATAATGATTGTATTATATACCTTGTGAATATCCTATATGCAGCTTCAGACTGAAAAACACACCTTTAACATCTGAATTGAGAAACTGTCTAAAATGACCTAGTTTATTTCTCAAGTACTGGTATCAGTAACTGGTTAGAGAGTGATAAGCTTAACCATTTGATGTTATAACTGATTTACCTCGCATACAAGTCACATACACTCTTACATAAATAACCAATGTGTGAAGCCATGAATACTGTCATTGTTCTCTTCAAACTCTATAACAGAATAAGCTGTATTTATACATGCACTTTACCTGCTACCTGCAAACAAATCAACATTTTTATCATATTTATAACAACTATTACTTCAGAAGCCTTGAAGTGCTTGAAGTCTTTGTCTGTGCTTTATGTTGGTGCACCAGCCAATATCACAGTTGTTTTACTGATGTTTCAGAGATCTTATTTTGCATTAAAAGGGATGCAGCAAACACCTAACAAAGTGTAAACAGTTCCATCAACACAAATGTCAAATTAATATATTAGCTCCCAAAATTAACATTATTATTTCACCTCATAAAGATACAATGGAACTGAAACTACAGGTCACAGCAGTGACATCATGATGGATTAGGTGTGCTGACCCATACAGCCTTGTTTCCAAGGTTCTCAAAAGACAACAGTGAAGGTCATAGCAATGCCACTCAAAAAAACTAACAGCAGAGGCATAAAACATCTCTCTATATTCTGCTTTCACAAATGGTATAATTACATGCCCACAGTGCTACTTTCAAATCTGCAAGATAGGAAATGTACCTGCCATGCAACATAAATTACACTAAACATGATTCACAGATGCCACACCAGGTACAGCAAGCCTAGCAACACACTCATTCTGAAAAACAAACAAATAAACGAACAAACAAGTTACCACCAAACAAACAAGTTACTGCAAAATAAACAAATATCACTAGTAACAGTTGAATATAAATTTGTAAAGTGACAAATATTTATTCCTAAATTCATACCCTAGAAGACTGGTACTTGTCCACCTGCACCAGTAGACCAGTGCAGGACAAACTGCAATGCTTACTTTTAAGCCTTTCACTGCTCGGCACTGTGCAAAGAATGCCCCATTGCAAAATGATACCACAGAATCTTCACTGTATGGGTTTCTCATATGAGGGTCAGCCCCCTAGTTATACTTTTACAATGAGAACTTTTCATATGGAGTATGACATAGCACTATATCCTGAAGAACAAAGTCCGCAACCATACTGCCATGCAACCTAAAGGACCACAAGTTTACAATGCATGTATTGCAGATTCTTTACATTCATTTCCAACAGAACAGTTCACAAATTTACTGCTATCTGATACTTTCCCAAATAGTTCCTGCCACAAGTACATCCCTTACTATACCATGGGACAACTTTTCCTGTTCCCTGTTTACACAAGTCTGTATCCTATGTCGTTGTGTCAAGCATTTCCACCTCATATCATCTTTAAATCTGTGGTCATCATGATTTTATTTCAGTACTTGAAACACACTGTAACTCCTTACTGATAAATTCTCCTGGCATAACCATAATTAGAATCAGCTGTAATTTAGTTATAATATGATATGCCACAAACAATTATTTTCTGACCAACCAACATAGGTTAATTTTTGTGTTGGTTTGGTGATGAGAAATACAGCGCCATGCAAAGACACCAACAAAAGAACATAAACAGCTTCAGGATTAATATGTTAGCCATAAAATTTCAATCCAACAAAAACCATCAATGAAGGGGGGGGGGGGGGGCCCCCCAACCACCCCCCAAACACACAAAAAAAAACAAAACCAACAAAAGAAAAGGGGGGGGGGGGGGGGGGGAGGACACCCATGACAGCCACTATAGTGCACAAATAACAGCAGTTAAAGTGTTCAACATACATAATATTGCTTCTCTTAAAATTCCTTCCCCTTGTTTATCTTATACTGCTGAGATAACATGTCAGCCTTTAATACAGTCATCACTCAACAAAATCTACCACAAAATAAACTGCAGCCTTCAAAATGTAGTACTTGCATTCCAAGCTGGCTATCACAGGAGCCATACAAGCAGAAAGCACTTCTCTTGCCACTGAGGGACATGCTGCTGTTTCTGCCACAATCCAGTCAGATGCTTCAGATGGTGTCATATTACATGTACTTCACGCAAACTTACATACACAACATATAAACTCCAATTGTTAAGAATTTCTTCTTTTTTTCTTTTATCTTGAGCTATGGACATGTAAGCAACATTAGATTTTTACACAACAGCTTTTATATTCTAAGCAGGCTCTAGCACTAGGCTTCACTATAAGTGGATTAATAAACTAAAAGTATTTACTGAAATAACTACAATTGGAACTATAAATAAAATGTGCATCTTAAGACACCAAAAAAAGCCAGTTACTCCATGCACCAGTAAATACAAAGAACTACCAGGATGGCATTATTAGCAATATACAATTGCAGCAGTTATTAGGTTCTTTCACAATACTGAAGCATCTACAAGAGGTTATGATGGTTGTTACATGATTCTGAATCAAGAGAAATGTGACAGGAAGTGGTCATGACCCATTTTAGGGTAATATTCAGAAGTGTGCCTGTGGGGATTAAGGAAACACAAAAAAACTGCTAGAATACCCCAACTCCAGCCAGTATTCAGACTAAATACTTCTCAAATACCAGTCAGATGCATTACTTCAGTGGCAAACCACTCGGAAAGATGGTGTAGTAGAAGAATACGAACAGAAGATTCTGATTTCTCACATTAAGCTACTAAGCAGTAGTTCCTAGCTTATGAGAACTCAGTGAAGCATTAAAATGTGTTGTAATGTGATCATCAATTATGGTCGAAGCTTTTCAAATGTAGGGGAAAACATGGAACAAATAACCAAATAAGTTATAATACTTCAGGGTACAGTGTTTCTGTGTGTTCTAGAAATTCCTTGATGTTATGAATACATTAAGCAAATCAGTCAGCTCACTATCATACAATACATAAAGTGCATTTAAAGTCAGTTGCAAGTGTACAGGAAATTCAAGAGTTCTGATTTAGATCTTGTACAATATTATGCACTACACACCTGTACCTTCAAAGTACAGTTTCTGAACCAACAATTAATGTTCCCTTTAAATGTTGCATGTCTTGCTGATCTTGTCCTTCTTTACTTAATTACCATTAACTCTATCAGCATGATGGCTATACACTGTAAACCACCTTGTTACACAACCCTGTGTTTACTCCATTTTACTTAGATTCAAATGTTTTCTTCAGCACTTTGTAACTCCATTAATCTACGTTCTTCTCTCAGAGATTTTGCACAACAATAATGAAAACCCACACTCTAGTATTTTGCGAAACAGACTACATAATTCGCTATAATTACAGGTTCTTTACAAATTAAATATATAACACCTTACCATACGGTACATATACAGCAGAGTCCTACTAACTGTAATATAATTTAGTTTTTAGGCATGTTCGAAAAGTTGCGAAAAGCGATTATTAGCTTCGTTACGTCTGTCCGTCCATATAGAACTCGGCTCCCACTGGATGGATTTTCATGAAATTTGGTATTTGAGTATTTTTAAAAAATCTCTCAAGAAAATTAAAGTTTCATCAGAACCTGACAAGAATAATGGGTACTTTATGTGTTGACCAATATACATTTTTTATCACACTCAATTCTGCTTAAAATGAAGAATGTTGCAGATAAAAGTTGCAGAGAAAATCAAAACACACATTTCATGTTCAATAACTCTTCAAAACTCATACTGTGTATGAGATAACGTGGAAGAATACTGTACAGCCAGACAGGTCACAAAGGACAAAATGGAGCATTGGCATTACATGCCGGATACCTGGCTACAAACACATTGTGTTTCCACTGCAACAATGGTTGCAAAAATATGCCTCATTGTTATATAATATGTATATTGCCTGTCTTGTTTATTTTCCTGTGAGGAAGCTTCTATTATTGGGGTAATCAGAATAAGAAGGATCAGACAGCAGGATATGCAGGACACATATGGGATGTGATAACAGAATACAAAATTTGAGTCAGTAAACACAAGGGGTAAAAAAGCAGGTAGGAAACCTACAAGTATGGGTGAAACAACCGTTAAGTACTTTCAAACAAAAAGGTGTGAAATTATGGATTTGACTTATTTGGCTCAGGACAAGGTTCAGTGACAAGTTCCTGCAAATATGCTAATGAACTTTCATGTAATCTGACCAGGTGAGCTACCATCAGCTAACCTAGAAGAACTGTGCTCCATGATATCTGTCTGAAGTGTCACAGGACATAGGAAATCTCTCCCAGTGAACAACAGAAAGTCTTCTATTGCAATTTTGTTCCATACACAATCACGTAGCACACAAACAGTCCACAACATAACAATAACTTTAACACGTACCCAAGTAGAATGCTTGAAGTAACAAATAAACAGTCCTACATGAAATTGTGGGCTTCGACACTTAGCTGACTGCGAATGTCTGCATCCTCCTGCCATGATTGCATGCAACAAGAAAGTTGCAGAGAATCATAATCCATTGTATCAACTGGCTTTCACAAATATCACACACGTCACCATACCCTTCCTTCCCTATGCATTCCATTAGCACATCCATGCTGGGCATTTCCACAAGTAATCCTGTTTCTATTGAGGCATTTCACTAGTGGGTCACATGACTGTAGGCCTGGAAGAAGGATAACTTACAAGGTCACTGGATATTAAAATAATTAAATTCATGTTTGCACTAGAGTGATGCAATGAGTCACCTGGTACTTAACAACTAGATTCATATTCAAACTAGTATGACCCACCAATGTAAGCCTGGGGTTTGGGCAATCCACATGCAAACTAGTGCAAATGTTTTAATGGTATCAACTAATATGCCCGACAGATATCCAACGAAGACAAGGAGATCGTCTTCAAAAAGTTCTGCACACCAGAGTTGTTACCATTTGTGTTTATATACATATCCAGAAAAACACTGTATTTCTATTTTGTAATGGTATGAAGTAATTTACAACATTCAAAATATCCATCTTCATCAGTCAAGAGCTATTTAGTATTACATAACAATACATTTCATGCATTCATCATGCACCATTATCCAAAAACCCTTCTGTTGAGTAAGCAAGTACATGTACATTCCCTGACAACACTGCAGCTGAGGTATCTATATATATATATATATATATATATATACATATATATGTATATATACACTTACATTAACTTCACGTCAGGACATCCACAACACCCTGTTTCTATTAGTGTGCTTGGTGATGTTTTTTCCAGAATTGTCACTACATAATAGTTACTTACACTGTAATTAAACCCAGATTAACATAAAATTAGTAAATACAACATACTCCAATAACAATTTACAAAATATGGTTATGCAACTTGTACATAAACTAACCAGTCTGGTGACAGGAAATAGTTCTAGTGGCAAGTCATGTGTTTTATGCATTTGATATTTAGTGAAATTTCCGTAATTATATTTTCTAAACTCTTAATGGAGTGTGTTGTATTTACTGATTTTCACGTTAATCTGGGTTTAATTACAGTGTAAATAATTATCATGTAGTGACAGCCGTTTTGCAAGAAGCAAACCTGAAGATGGGGACTGATACTGTCCCGAAACGTGCTGCATTACAATTCAACACATACGACAGAAAAAGTCCAAAAAAGTCTGTGAGTTCAAATGTCACACATCATCTATAGAACCCCATACAATAATATTAAGAAAATGGTATGTTTCAACTAATCTGGAAATCTTTTCTATACAGGTAACTTCATAAGCTAGACTAAAAATAAGTGCAACTATTAGCCATTTCCACAAATAATTCAAAAGAGTAACCACAAATATCACGCTGTCATGTTTCATTCAAATCTTAAGATTTCTTTCTTTCTTCTTTCAAGTGTACTGAATCTCTATTCCCTAATGTCTTTTTAATATCCAATGGCTACAGCCCTTTGCAGAGAGCATTTTTTTGAACACCCACCTCAAACATCATTCAATTCCATGCTACCACAGAAAAAATCCCTTGTTCACGGAGGCAACCTAAAAAAATATCAAGCGGTCTGGTCTACCATCATCTGAACTGGAGATACAAAATCAACCAAGTTCTTGTGTGGTTCCTTTCTTTCAAACAGGGATAAATGCTGACTGCAAACAGAGACCCCCATGCATGTCCAAATGATAAATCAGAGCTCAAGGGTACAACATAATGGCACATAAAAAAACACCGATTAGTTATAAAAGTAACGAGATTGGATTTTATCATGGCTTTTGTCAGGTCATTCTAACAATGATCTGTCAATAAGGCTTGTTTGAGATACGTTTTATAACGACTGTTTACAAAGGGCACAATGAGAAGTGCTTCCCAGTGGCTTCTGACTTACTTGACTGTGCAGGGAAAAATGACAAAAACTACTTAAAATATAGCATAACAGTCAGGAAACAAAAGTCTACAGAAAGCCCCTTCTCTTACCATAGTAAAGAAAAACCAGCACATCATATGCCTAGCAACACAGAAGTGGCACTGACTGTTTTAATTCCATTAAAAAAGTAAGGAGCACCATCAGTATATGCTACAAACACACACTTACCAACCCATCCATTCACTTTAATGGCCCTTGTAATTTTTCTTGCAACTTACTTATTCTTTTTACAGACATGCTCAATTACAATGTAAGCCACTGACAGATACACTGTGTTGTGAAAACCTGAAGCCGGAAGACTGCATTACACACCATCTCTTGGTGGCAGTACAACAATTCAGTTCTTAGAGCTGATAAATGAGCATTCTGCAACTTCCTTTCAAAGACAGATGTGTAATTTGAGTGTGTGATTCAGAATTCCATCTATGTCATGAGAAGGTATGTTGAAGAGTTAAACACCATGGAAGTTATATGCACTGAGAAATGTCCATAATAAAGTCTCATAACAGCACAGACAGCAAGTATCACGTGAGTGTCTAAGATACGATAATGAACCGTCTCACTCAGATGAACTTGTGCAGACATATTCAGCTGCACACAGTGTCCCACAATTGAAAGTGTATCTGACAATGGCTGCTATCCCTTCTCTCTTATCCCTGTCTTAAATACTTTTATTAAGTGGAAATAAACTGTACACAGTGCAATGAAGAAGCTGTTCGTAATTCCAAAAACTGAACTTCAGACGTGCTTCCATCATAACAAATAATGTCAAAACACATATCAACATACCCAAGAATCATACTTTAAAGGGAATTTTAATCTCCCAGTCTTGTAAGTATGTCTTCACACAATTAAAACTGACACTTTCCGATTAGGCCATATACAGAAACATAAAACGGGTCAGTCACAGTTATGGATCATATTGCCATAGTTCCTAAAGCTGCACAAGTATGTAAAAGTGCATTTTGAAACAAGAAAGAAATGTTTGCTGGTGAAAAAATTCTAATACCCCACACAGCAGTAACAAAAAATGTAATAAAAACTCCCATTTTCATCTTTTAGTGCAAACAACACAATCAAATATCTTAAAAATGAATCATGAAAAAAGCTACAGCACTACCAGCATTCTGGGAATGATAGATGGCAACACATGTACCCAGTGCACAAGACTGTAGTATTGACAATGTCAGATGAGGCTGCTGGGATGATAACAGCTGATACATGTCATATGATTTATACAAGCTGAAATAACGTATGTCACATGGCTTTTATTTAAATTGTAGTGAGTCTGATAATTTCTTTCAAATTTAGAGCAACTGCTAGTTGATGTGATTAGCCATGGTAACATATTTGTTACAGTGACTAAGCTAAGGGATGGAGCATCTGCATTTCAAATCTCAGGTGGGACAATGACTCTCAGGCAAACCAGCCTCCATACTCCACGAGTACCAGGCTTCTTTCCCAGGAGTAGAGTGATTGAGGCATGAAGCTGACTACTCACATCCTTCTAGCGCCAAGGTTACGAATTAGAGACAATATAAATCTTCAAGGCCTGGACAGGGACCTCAACATTTTTTTTTGGGGGGGGGGGGGGGGGGCAAAAAAAATATTTTTTGTTCTTTTCCCCCCTTACAATATAAAAAACAATTTTTAAAAAAAATAGGAGAGGTGAGGAAATTAAAAAATGAAATTAACGCAATATTATCTACCAACTTTAAAAGAAGCGCCTAAGGACGCGGATATCGTATCCGCCAAACTCATGCTGCGCGCGGGGCTTATCCGCAAGACGGCAAGCGGCATTTATGAGTGGCTGCCTTTGGGTATGCGCATACTCAAAAAAATAGAGCAAATT
>Ga0123352_10003868_pt1 | contig 21842 bp, 26 predicted proteins | sample TergutLab28metaG_FD_89700 | JGI IMG/M metagenome (GOLD analysis project Ga0123352, IMG submission 89700) | Labiotermes labralis P1 segment gut microbial communities from Petit-Saut dam, French Guiana - Lab288 P1 | ecosystem: Host-associated > Arthropoda: Insects > Digestive system > Gut ...
AGGGACGAGGTAACGGGGGAATGGAGGAGATTGCATAACGAGGAGCTAAATGATTTGTACCCCTCACCCAATATTGTGCGGGTGATAAAATCGAGAAAAATGAGATGGGCTGGGCATGTGGCGAGTGTGGGTGAGGAGAGAGTGGGTGTATAGGGTCTTGGTGGGGAAGCCAGAGGGTAAGAGACCACTGGAGAGGTCTAGGCGTAGATGGGTGTTTAATATTATGATGAATCTCCAGGATGTGGGATGTGGGTATGTGGACTGAATTGGGCTGGCCCAGGATAGAGACAGGTGGCGGACGCTTGTGAGTGCGGTAATGAACCTTCGGGTTCCGTGAAATTCGGGGAATTTCTTGACTAGCTGCAAACCAGTTAGTTTCTCAAGAAGGACTCTGCATCATGGAGTAAGTATGAGCGACGGTTAATTCTAGATGTTAATATTCATAGTTTCGATATTCTAACAGAATCTCCCATCACTTTACAATATGCGTGGGTTCTGTTACTAACTATTTATGACAGCAAAGTACTAAAAGAATTAGCCCTCTTACCTACACGGCCCGTAACGTCTCACAGTAACTCAACTGTTCAAAATTTCCCGACCGTTTTTTCATACTGTATTACAAAATCCTACAATCCCCTCAGCAAATACTCGCGGTCCCATCTCCTCGAAATGATATTCTGTCCTGAAACCATTCTTGCCTACAACATTTTGTATTAACTTCCCTGGGACGTGATTTTTCGACTTCCCTGTCCACATTTCTTGCGCTCGTTTATTCTCATATGTACATTTTTCTGTCACATAAATTTCCATACACACTTGCCGCATTCAAGTAAAGTCCTTGTCCACGCCATGGAGGCATATGGGGGGAATACAGCTATAGCTCCACTCGTTCTTAACCTCGGCACTAAATGGAGTAAGTACTTAAGTGCACGCCCCTGCCGCCTCAGTACCGTGACTCCAAACGCGGTCCGGAGGGCTTCGACAACAGAAAAATATCTTGGACCTATAGGGAATCCAACCACGTTCCTTGCATGTCCAGTTGTATAGTTTCACACCAATTCCCTAACTTTATCTGGTTTTCTCAGTGACCTTCGAGATTACTTTTTGGGCATCTTGTGCCCATATTCCCTAAACACAAAAATCTTTATTATTTAGGTTGTTCTTCCTCTGGACCGGGACAGCTCAGTCGGTATAGCGACTCGCTACGGGCTGGACGGTCATGGGATCGCATCCCGTTGTGGGGGGAGGGGGGCCAAATTTGCCGCACCCATCCAGACCGGCCCTGGGGTCCACCCAGCCTCCTATGCAATGGGTGCCGGGTCTTTCCCGGGGATAAATAAGCCAGGGCGTGGCGTTGACCACCCACCCCATCTAGAACTAAGGTTAAAGAAAGAGAAGAGATATACCTCCACTCCCCGTCTGGGCTTCGTGGCCTGTTGTAGGGTGACCTTTACATTTACCTTAGGTGTGTTCTTTATAAGACTAACTTCCATAAATGCGCTTTGCGCCCACGATTTCTAGTTCCTAACACATAGTGCATGACGGATGCACTATAAATTATGGATTACGTCCGTCTGTGAGTGTAAACGATGTTGTGCGGCACGGAGGGCAACCTATCCAAATGCCTGTTCGTTTCGATTTGTTTATACCTGAAAACCTACATCCAACATTTGTGGATTAATCTCGGTCGCAACTTGCTGAATAACCGAGCGCAAATTGACGTGATAAATTTGCTAAGGAAACTCCAATACACATTCTATATCCAATACGCTTCTGGCGGAAGTTTCACAGCCTTGGAAATAAGTCACGAAAGTACCAAAATTGTTACGCCACGCGTATGTTTCCTAACTAGTTGAATGATTTACCCATATGCAACTGGGTTTAATCCCAGCACAATGTTAGATAGGGTCGCATGGTGGACATTTGTTAGCCCGTGTTCCAAGCGATGAAAAGTTTTTGACTAGCAGTCACATTTAGGCGCGTTCGCAATATTGGGAAAAGCGAGTATTAGTTTCGTCATGTCTGACCGTCTGGAACAACTTGGCTCCCACTGGACGAATTTTCATGAAATATGACGTTCGAGTATTTCTCGAAAATCTTTCGAGAAAATTCTATTTTCATTAAAATCGGACAAAAATAACGGGTACTTTACATGAAGACCAATACACATGTTTGTTCATATCTCTCGTAGTTCTTCTTAAAATGAGAAAATTTTCAGATAAAAAAAAAGTTGTATAGAAAATCAAAACACACGTTTTACATTCAATAATATTTTTTTCCCCGAAAGTCGTAGGGAAGGGCAGGCCACAGACGACAATATGGCGCGTACACGTTGCATGATGGATAAATAAGGTTACGGGTACACGCACACTGGTTGTGTAATATATACTACTTTTCTACCCCAACACTGGTCACACAAAGGTGCCTCAATGTTACGTCATACATACACTGTCCCTCTAGTTAAGAATAAGTCTGCGCCAAGTTGTTAGGACTTATTCTTGTAATACTTTCTTCCAACATCATCCCAAAATTTCTATGCACACTGTAACATCAGTTACTTCGTTTTATGAAAATGGCAATCACAAACTGATATTACACCTGAATGAAATTAAATCTTCTATACAAATTTACATTCCTCCTATTTGTGATCCACAACTTTTGTGACAAGTGTTCGGTGTATCAACTCTTTGTCACACAACTACTACTAGCCTACTTAATTGGTTCTTTTCAGAACTTTGGAACATAAGACAATGTGCTAAGTACCTTTAATAAAACACCATACATTGCTTAGTAATGATTCCAACTGTCTTATTAAACAGAATACGTGTTTGAACAATTATGCTTCACCAAGCCTACCGCGCCCTGCCCCCTGCCCACCACCACTGACATCGATCAGGTTAAATGTACCTTACACATGTAACTCAAATCATTTTATGGGCGGCCTTAAGTGCCCACAGTTCCCACCAGCTAAACAGCTAAGTGAGCACCAGTCAGTGCACGTGTGCTTGGGGAGAAACCCCCCACCGCCCCCCCCCCAAAAAAAAACAAAAAACACACACATACACAACTTTCCTTTGCCAGGAACTGAAACCTGGTGCCAAATGAGATTACTACTAAATTACTCACTTCTGATACTAAGTAACCCACTGGAACAAAAATATAAAGAACAATGGATGTATACTTTAACAGCTGTACTAAAGTCACAGACGAAACACATCAACAAGGGTTACAGCTATTCATATGCCTTGGCATCTGGCCATTCTAAATATCACTTGTGTAATGTGAAGGTGCTAACACCATGTAAGAGACTGCCTCTCATACTTCTGGAAGCCAATGCATACAGTAAAAGCAGACAATCAGGAAAAGCCAAATTCTGCAACATGTGAAGTGATTAACCAATTCACTACTTGGCCACAGACATCCTCTGCTCGCATAGACCATGCTAAATCACCTTGCCTGCCTTTCTGTACGATGGACTTATCAATTTTGTGTGGCACATTATATGCCCAGTAACAAATTATGCAGACACAACTCATGTTATGCGATTTTAGACTTGCATAATTTTCCAAATAATGACAATAGAAAAGTATACAAACCAAATTTTTCTTTACAGAAATGAAAGCAAAGTGATGTACTGGAATACTGCTGGGAAACAGCACTCACACAGTCTCTCCCTCTCAGTGCTTTTGTAGCTGTTATTGTGAGGAGGTTTGTTTTATCATGCTTTTGTCACAGCAAAGTATATACACATATCCTTACGTGTACAGTACAAACAGTGTGTGATGTTATTTATGTATACACAAACACACACACAATTGATCATACAATCAGTACCAGTTTGCACAGAATTTTATCTGCAGTGGACCTTCAGGAACCCAACTATTGCATATCTAGGGGTATACTGTTCAGTATCTTGTTTTGATAAATGTAAAACTACTGTAATGATTCTTCAAGAGCACATATCCTATTATTAACACCCATAAAAGTCACATCAGACACAAAAACAAATTCCTTTCAGGTTGCCTGAAGTGAGTAATGAGATGAAATTACTAACATGGTAATATTCTGTGTCCATTTAAAACCATCAGTCTGCAGTGTATAACATATGTATACTGTATAGTTAGCTATCAAATGGTTGTGTACCTTGAGCCACACAAATTTGGTGTGGCACAGACACAGCAATTGGTCAGTCACCACTACACAGTCTCCGTCATAATCGTACTCCCTAATTCAGTCTGTCTGCTTCTAGTTATGACAGTGTTAACATTATTTAGTACTGTTAATGTCCAGAAAGTCTCTTTCTATATGTCCCGTAAATGTGCCATTTCTGTGTGTGGCCCGGCTCTGGACACGTTAATGCCACCTTAAAAAAAATTAAGAGCAAGTTGTGTTCTACATGCCATACACTTAAATGATGTTACCAGTGGACAAACTTGAGGCAGATTGACCATGCTGCACATTGGTGCCAGAGTCCCCCCAACCATTTGCAATAAGCCAAGTCCCCTGCTGAATACACTTTTCTACAAGCACTGTGATCCTAGATTTCAGTGGCTTCTAGCTGTGTGCAGTGAAACATCTTTATGATTGTTAGTAGCACTGTCATTATTCCACCCACCTGCCTTTTACACTATGTCTCAAACATGTAACAGCAGAATTATACAGTGTTCCCTGTATATTCTACAAGATTTCACAACAAAGCTCATTCTTTCTTTTGTCACACATCAGGTTTTAATGATGGTGAATATTAAGATTAGATAAATCTGGAATGGGAGACACTTTACCATGCAACAGGGCACCATAATCTCAGTACGCAACAATCTTAGCAATTCCTACTTTAAAGTAAATGTTAGATCTCTGGCATTTATAATTAAATAAATGAAACTTTACAAGAAAGAGCAGGCCACTGTACTCTGTGCCAGCTAATCCCACATCAGTGAGGAATTTCTATTGCATCACCCACAAAAGTATTGCTCACATAATGACTAATGAATTGCTAACAACAAGAAGTTCAGAAATGCACCCACAATTCATTTTTCCATGTGTCAGTATAAACACAGATTCACCAAGTTGGAGTAACACACTTCAAAATTTATCACCTCCCAACCATAAAAAGCATCTAAACATACCAACAAATTGTACAGACTGTTTTAAAAATAAACTTTTAAGCTTACACTTTATAAAGTCTTAGTTACATATGGAACAAGCATGGAATAAATTATGACTAGCATCAACTATTTATGTTAACACATGGGCTATGTCCACTTATTTTTATGGTATGTATTCTTACTACTCTACAGGAGGTATGCAACACATGCTACAGTATAATCAATTGCTAACTGAATGTTCACTAAGTAAAATTCACAAACAAATGTGCATGCTCATGGCAGTATATACATCTGTCTATGAGCCAAGATGGAGGACAGCCTCATGACTTGTGTGAATATGCAATACAATAAAAGAAAGAGTTACTATCAGACAAGGAACAGACAGTTGCCATTATCAAAAAAACACTACATGTAAATTTAGGTACCACATAAGGAACATAAACAAAGCTAGAATTATCTACCATTCATAAGGAGATATCCTATAAGTGCAAAAATAAGCAATGACAGAGCTCTGTACTCATAAAATAAAATGTACTGATATGACCTCTTAATATTTCCATGTAGCAAAGTTAAGGTTTCCATGCCAACAATATGGCTCATTTATGGTCCGATTTTTTTATTCATTACCACACGTTTCTGTACTCCATCTGCTGATAAATATGCATGTAAATGTATAAAAAATGTATGCATATATAAAGGGGGTGCCAAAAAATGTATACACATTGTAAGAGATGTGTTACACTAAGGGAAAATTTTATAATAACAAATTTGCTACGTTTTTGTTTTGTTATTTCAATTTTTATGTGTAAGTGTTACACAGTATTTTTTTGAGCGAGATTAACGCGGGTATATGACGTCATAGCGTCCTTTCTTAGTCTGAAGTTAGCGTGGCTTCAGTAGGTAGCTTCACGTCTTGCAAGAAGTGTGGACACTACGACTCACAGCAGTCTTCCAGCAACAGTAACGCCGAGTGCGTGTGTAGCAATGCAAGGGGAACAAGTGGGCAGCACGTCTTATTATAATTGTGATATAACAAAGGGTGATAATTCTGGGCTGCATAAGGCAGTAATCACATTCAATACTCATAAGGAGTGTATGCTTTAGTGCACTTATCAACAATCAATGTGTTAATAATATCAGTTGAACGAACAGTATTAAAAGAACTTGCGTGTGCAATATAATACTGCATTACTTAAGAGTATATTCAGTGAATAATTTGGTTCCATATGATAACTAATTATTGTGTATGGCAAGTCGACATTAAGAGTGGTATAGTGAGTGTGCTAACATTTATTAGTGTAATTTGTGGCGTCCTTTTAATAATAATTCATAATCGTTAATGAACCAGCAAGTACTGACAAACTAATACTCTGTTTGTAGCTTTATGTTCCTCGTGCCAGACGAGGCAACAAGATGTTATCTATGTATTACTTTTTTAAGTTGAATTGAATTACAGTAGGAACGTGTATTATGACGTTTGCTCGAAGGATGGCATTAATCAAATGAATGCTAGCGATGAGAATTTGCCAGGACAATGGATAGGACGAATGGGTGCGGTTGAGTTTCCACCACATTCTCCTAACTTAACAACCCTTGACTTCTTCCTACGGGGTACCTTAAAGGATGTGATGTACCGTAAAACCTGGCTACATTAGCAGTACGTCGGGAAGAAATTGAAACCGCATGCGCAACGATACACTTGGACACTTCGGTCAACATTTCTCAAGCAAGAGTTTGCCATAATCAGAAGTGTCTAGATGCTGATGATAACCATGTTGAGCACCTCTTGTAACTGCAGAAGTCAAATATGACTTCTATTCATCTTTGTTATCGGTATAAATTGAGTATTGCAATTTTAATACATTTTTTTCCTTTCTTAAAATGTGTATATGTTTTTTGGCACCCTCTTAATATGTGTGTGTGTGTGTGTGTGTGTGGGCCTACATCCTTAACTTCGCTGCAGCTGAAATGATCATACACTTCCATTTTCTTGGTGTGAGAACATGTCATGTAACAATATTTTTGGTTATTGCTGAGACTGTGTGCTCTTTGAATTTCCTGATGTATCTCGAAATAAATAATAAATAGAAAATATATGCATACACACACACACACACACATATATTTACATAGATAGCTGGCTGCAGTGGCACAAAACAAATGTAAAAAAAAAATTTAAAAATTTTATGAAACTGTTACCAACTTGGAATTGTGTGACATGGACGATAACTGTGATGAATCACACAACGTGCTACAAATTAAACTTGACTGTTCAGTGTACTGAAATCAGGAAACTACAGGGTCTCACTAACAGCAAGAAATATCACAAATTATTAGGTTATACTACTGGACGTGTTCATGCCTAATTCACTGCAAACCACAAGGCAAGGAAGTTCTTGAAGACAAAAAAGCAGGGACACACCTAATCAATATAAAAACAGTCACATAGTCCTCAATCAGATGTGTTGTCCTCTTAACAGTTCTGCACAGCTCTGGCCTACCAACAGACCCATTTTGACTCTAGGTATCTATAACATTACACCCATTACGTCAACAAACATTTAGATATTACCATGCTGGAGAAAATGCCATAACAAATTTGGAGCCTGATTCACCGCTAAAATATTTACATAACCTATGCTCATGGCAACAGATGCTCCAGCGCAGCTACCAAACTCATTATTTAAATGCCTGTACAAATACAATGAATAAATCTCCTTAGTTATATTGAATATTGACATTAAAGTATTATTCAAAAGAGAAGCTGACCATAAAACATACTTGTTTCTAATTCTGGCCATGGCAAACATTTGTTGGAGAACAATTATTCTGTGTTGTTCAACAATAAAAGAGAACAATTCCACTCTCCAAAACTACAACTGTTACAGCTAACTAAAACATAATCACCTTTCATTATTATGAGTGCAAGAGTCTTGATGTGTAATGTGATGTGTGATGCCACATGCTGTGGATGTAACAAACCTGCTCTACATTACACATGTGAGTCGTGACATACAGAACACTGTGTACTGTGGCTGTAACAGATCTGACACATAGAAATCATAATGTATGTCAGGAATGCACAAGTTCTGATCCACAGACACTCCATGTTTCACGGATATAACAGATCCCATCACACAGAAAAGTGTTACATGTTTTGGACTGAACAGTTGAACTCAAAAGAAGAACACGTCTTGTGAAACGCATGCAAGGGTTCTGGGGGGGGAAAAAAAACTGTGTTATGCTTGGAACTGTTGTGCCAAATACAAAGAGTGCCACATCATAACATCTTCGGTACAGCAAATTGTTTAGTGGGAAAAATGTACTTACAGTGCCCTGATGAAACACCATGTTTTTGTAGAAATTCTGAAAAACTGAGTGCTAACATAAAACAGAATGACATATTTTTCTTCATAAATAATGAAGGAGTTAAAATATCACTGGCCAAGATTCTGTACACTAATTTACATTAATATGTATTACAACATACAGTAATTGGGCACAATCAAATGGGAGGTTTAAAGAAAGTCTAATACATGGACATGTAATGGGATCATGCCTTATCTGGACATTTCCACTGGTTGCTAAGTTCTGCTATTTAGATTTTTTCAGCTTGGACCACTACTCTTTCTTCCTGCCACGTGTCTGTAGTGGTCCAGCAACTCTCTAGGCAAGTGAACACTAAAACTGTTTCAAATTCAAGGTGTACACCTTCCCCACCTGGGCCTAATAATTGTAGCTTGGGAATAAGTGTGGGAAGAACCTGAACTTCAAAAAAACATCTTGTTATGACAATGAATACATGTGACAGGAAAATCTTGGGCTGGATACAGCAGCAGTGGATATCCGCCCTCATAGCAATACCTGTAATCAAACCAAACAACTGAAATCATACATATATATATATATATATATACACACACACACACTCATACACACACAACTGTCAGACTGTTCTGATTAACCAGGCCCTTTGATGGTGATACATGTTTGAGATTATCAGCAGTTAAAATGTAACAGTACACACAATTAATGGTAAAGTTGTCCCTGTGTTTAATTAAGCAGCATAAAGAGGGAAAGAAGATGTAGCTATATGGCTGTAAGCCTCACCACTAGATGCGAGTGGTCAGCTTTCTACCCTGATAATCTACCCCGTGGAAAAGAGCACCCAGCACCCAAAGGGTGGGCCCTAGAACCAATTAGGATGTTTTGGGGGTGGGGAGGAGGGAAATCTTATGCCAGCCAAATGTGGAATATTTTTGTAACCGTTCTCTATGTAGTGGGACATAATGGGGTCGCAATTTTGTCACACAGCACATATGTTCATAATTATTAGAAAAAATCTTACATACATGTATTGTCTGCAAAATAATTATTTGCCTTCGCAAAAGGAAAAAAGTCCCTTCCCAAAATGAGTGAAAGACAAATGCCCTTCCATTGTCCTATTTGTCAGAGAGCAAATACACATCATCAGAGTACAGCTCACCTGAGGATCTGTCCAGGATGCTTCTGTATCTGGGATACAAAATAATGAAACATCCTGTCCCCATGTGTGGGAATACTCTTCTCATAATTCTCCTGGGTAAACTGTTCTCCTTGATCCTGTGCCATATATTTCTCTTGCTGTGGACTAAACATTTTCACTCCATCATCACTGTTCTGCTGATAATCCTGCAGCAACTCATTCACATGCTCAGAAATTGTTGTAATGGTGGGAGAACTGGGTAGTTCTTCTTCACCCACACTAATAAACAAAGAGGCAAACTGAAGTGGTCCTGTTGGTAATACATAACACTGACTGTTACCATCAGTGACATTGGTACTGCAGAGTTCCGCAGGTAAAGGGGCTACCTCCTGCAGCAAGGCAGTTAGATCATGCTGTGGGGCTGTCGTGGTATCAATGCTGAACTGTAGATTGAAAAAATTTGTTCATTTAATGTTACACACTAATTAATAATGCCTCTAACAATGAAATTATTCTGACAATGGACAATTATAACGAAACTTCATACAAAAACATGAAGAATGGGAAAATGCAGCCTTGGGGACGGCATTAAAGAGGAATGTATGTTTAAGCATGGTACCTGTTACAACCTGTTTATCTTTGCACAAAACTGAAGGTAGTAATGAGGGTTAAATGCACATATATGCTCATACCCATACATAACTGCACTCCCCCCCCTCCCTCATGCATGCACATGTGCATGTGCACACACACATACACAATGGTCAGAAAAATTATCATGTAAAAGAACTTGAGCAAAAAGTAAAGTACACAAGCATTTCAAAAGACATGCTTTTGTTAAACACAGTTTCACAATTCTACAGTTCTGTTTCATTCATCCATTCTTACTTGTACCACGCGAGTTATCTTACACTGATGACTCTTGCCCAACAACTCCATAAGGCAGCCTTCAATAATATCTGGCCCCCATCATAAAGCTGTTCTTGTGCTTAATTAAGCACAACACCATGAAGGCATATGGAAGAATGGAGGTATAGCTCCATATACTCTTAATGCCAGCATTAGACAGATGTGATTAATCAGTTTCACTCCCCAGCCACTGTGGCCTGAGTGAAACTTCTTCTGTTACCTGGTTATCAGTGCCAACTGGACACTCTAGCAATGAAGGGAATATCATACTTGCTTTCCAGGCAATGAATCACGATTTCTAAGTTGTCCAGCCCATAGCCTATTCACTGTACTGACTGCACTACCCCAGCGATCTTCGCTATTCTGGGATATTACACAGCATATAGTGGCAATTCCTTAACGATGTTGTGGGACAACCTATCAGTCCCATCTTCAGGGGTCCTGACACCCGAAGATGGGACTGATAGGTTGTCCTGAAACATCAGTAAGAAACTGCCACCATATGCTGCACAATAACCCAGGATAGCGAAGATCCTTGGCGGAAGCCTGAAATGACGCATGCACTGTCCCAGTTCTCCTAGCCCTATTCAAGGTTATGATTCATTTTTAATCTCCATACTACTTCAATTCAAATTTATATTTTGTGATTTACATACTCATTTACTGCCCATGTGTCCTAAGTTAAATGGACAGTAAGTGTATTATTGTACCCTTTAACCTTCATCATCTGAATACCTAATATTACAGCTCAAAAGTTTCACACATGCACTTAATTTTAGGATGCAGTCCACATTAACGAGAATCACATCTACACACAATATATAAGAGTAGAATGATATGTCCATATGCTTCAAGATGGACAGAAATTTTATCAGATGACGGGACTGAATAGAAACACAAATTTATGTTTTGAACCACAAAATAGATTTCAGAGATCCAAATCATGGCACAGGAGTGATGATGATGATGATGACAATGATGACAAGGATGACGATGATGATCTTACCACACCCAAAAAAATTACTATCAAAAAAATACACATATACTACTACATATTTCCCCAAAATTTGGTACAATAAAGGTCAGTGAATCAGTCATCTAGTCAGAGAGACCCACACAGACAGACAGACAGACAGACAGACAGACAGAAGTTTCATTAATGTAGGATAGTGATGGCAATTTCCAACTGGGCAGATTCTATACAAAACATGTGAAATGGACCATTCCTAAAAGGGCTGACACTCACCACCTCACTTTCATCTTCCTCAATTTCTGCTGTTGCAGAAGGGGAGTGCAGTCTCCCAACAGCCCCAGCTTCAGCTCCAGCTCCAGCAGTAACCATGCCACCTCCTTCCCAGTTCGCATTCCACTCATCTACATTCAGATTCCCAAGTTGTACTTGGACATCATCTCCATAATATTCCATCTCATCTTCATCTGAACAATAGCTCTCTATTCGCCCAATTACATTACCATTCTCTTCACTATTGTTACCATTGTTGTCATCCTCCAAATCATCAGCATCAGCACACCATTCAGAAGTGCTAAATGTGTTCATTGTGGAGTTGGCAGTATTGCTGCTAGTCTCAAGGGTTTGACTGCGGATACACACCCAGCTGTACATAACCAGATTATGTAACAAATTACATGTAAAAACATCTATTAAAAATTCCCATCCTTGTGCAGCGCAAGCATCTTTTAAAATAATAAGGAATTAAAGAGACAATGAATGTCCCCCACAACTCACAAACTTCATATATTTAAAAGATAACATTAAAGTACCCATACACAAGGATTTCTCTTTAAGTAATACATACTAATTCATACAACTGCAGCTTTGCTGAACTACAGTTCTGTTCTGGTAATTTTTTTCCATATAATGGTTTCTGAACTTTATCTGTGAAGGCATCTCCTGTCACAAATTTGGAGGAGTGGGTTGGGGGAAGTCTGATCATTCACAAAATATTTGAGCTGATATTTTAATGGATTCCTGAGAAAATAACGCTCAAAATATGTACTGCTTGGTAATAGTGTGGTGCATATATGCAGCAGAAAACCCTGACCCGTAATCTGGATTACAAAGATAAACAAGTCACACATGTGCAATATTTTAATGTGTCACATTGTGTATTCATGAAAACCTAACACAAAAAGAAGACAGTTCCAGTCCCTGAAAATTATATTATAAGTAGGTTTCACTGTACACAGAGAATGTTCAATGACCAGAAACCAATCTTTCACCTATATTCACCACACAATTATAAGCTGAAAATAAAGAGTCTGTAATTATTTGCTTATGCAGAGTATTGAGCAACTACAGATAGCTTATGTTATCAATGGAAATATGCAGGAAAATCAAGTTACTGTTTGATACTCCTTACTGAAGAGTTATTATTATTATAATGGCATAAACCATAACAGTAAACTTACAAATCTAAATAATTACTGTAATAATTAGAGGCACTGGCCACTGCAGTGACACTTGCAACCTCACTGTTTCTGATCTCTTGTGGAAAGAAATTACTGTAATAATATATTGCTTCAATAATAATTACACAACAGTAAAGTTGCCCAAGAGATGAAGGTAGCCATGTTCAGCAATTATTGTAATAAGTCACTGCTTCAATACAAATTGTGAAGGAGTAAATTTGCCTACGAGAAGGTGATAGCCAATTTGAGCAAGTACCATAAGAACTTACACCTCTATGAAAGACTGTAACAAGGCCAAATTTCCATTACCAACTTTAAATGTTCATTAATCCCTCCATACTGAAAATATGCAAAAGATCCATCTTTATTTTCAAAGCAAGTGACTTCACCTGAATGTAGGTAAAGTGTCAACATTCTGTCATATCTGTGTTTGTATTTGTGTTTCTTCCCTCTGAAATTGGCAGTTAAGTCTTAACACTGACCTTTCATTCTGGTTCCAGCAATTTGGATTAATGCGCCCAAATACGTATAGCGTTCTGTGATAAGGTGAATTATCCATGGGAGCATATACCTGTACTACCAACGGCAGGGAGAGACCACACAACCTGCACAATGGTTGTGGAATTCCATCTACAGGCCAGTCCTAAAACAAGAAAAGCGTCAGTCTTCACATGACTTCTGTTCTGAAAATTTTTAAATAAAAAACACTAAGGATGTCTAATTACACCGTTTAACAATTAAATTTGCCCCAAAGTAAAATTACATGATTTGAATTTATTTTCTTGCGCTGATTACAGACCTGAAATCCGTTTTCTCAGTGAAATTTTCACTTTTATTCTATATGGTGAACAAGAAACATTCACTTACAAAGGGTATGTCCACAACCACAATGCTAGATCTGCTAATAATTTTCATCTACCCTTTACTAATTTAACCAAATACCAAAAAGGAGCTCATTACGCAGGAATTAAAATTTTTAATCATCTTCCTACTCACATAAAGCATGCAGCGAATGAAATACAAATTTTTTCCTCGGCCTTAAAGATGTGTCTTCTTTCTAACTCATTTTATTCCATTCAGGAATATTTTAATTGCAATAAATAATATATATTGAAGACTGTTATGTTTTAATGTTATAATTAATATTTTATTATGTAATTATTGTATTACAATTGTATTCTGCAATTTGGCAGCTGTAATTTAACAGATACATTGTGTCATCACATTATGACTATTTCCACATATTTAGGTTGAACCTTGAAATGGGCACATGGAAAATAAATGAATGGAAAATGGAACAAAATATCACCTACATGTTCCAGGGAATTGGCACATTTAAAGTATAAAGTGTTTGTGATCGGCTGGTTTATAGTCGTGGCCATGCAAACAAACCAAAATAAAAAGCTTATTCATCCCTCAGTTTTATGAAAATTTCAAGGGTTTAAGGAGAAAAATAACAGCATATTGTACTGCACGTTTCAATAAGGTAGGTTGTCGATGGTAGTAGGCATCTCTGTCATCTCGTGTCGCATGTTCTTTTATGAGAATTTGTTTTCACTTTGATCGGTGAAATTGTGAATCAAAATGTGATAGTGTTAATATATGTGTAGTTCATTTGAATATTAAAAAATACCGTTGGTGTATTTTGTTGTATTCAGCACAGCTCATGTATTAATTTGCAGAACTTATTTTTGTATGTCGTAAATTTAACTCCAAATTGCAGACAGAATCCATTACCACAGCACATTAATTATATTCTGGCTGTAAAGTTTGGGATCAGGGCAGCAGCTGGGCACCACTTTCATGTTGCATTAATATATGCAGTATATATGTGGCTTTCTCATTGGCATGCACCAATCAATGCCTTACACAGACCCAATGGTGTGGAGGGATCAGAAGGATCCTCTTATCAATTGCTACTTTTGTTTAACAGAAATAGACAGCCATAATTGAAAATCTAATTTACCCCAATATTCCTTCAGCCCTAAGACCTGTTGAACATGATGATTCTCCACCAGTTCCTAAACCACATCAGCAGTGGGTCCTGCATGAAGAAGAACCAACCAGCACCTTCCCAAAAGATGAACCTGGACTTTCATGTTCCAGTGTGGATCCTGAACCCCCCCGGAACTAACTGTACCTCATCTTATATCACATGCTGAACTCAATAATCTAGTGAGAGACCTCAATCTGTTGAAAATTCAGGCAGAAATCTAGGCTCCTAGTCTACAGGGATGGAATTTGTTACAGTAAGGTGTTGGAGTCATACAGGAAGTGCCAGCAATCAATGTCATCTTTTTATCAAAGGATGGTAAATTAGTCTACTTTAATAATGAAGAAGGACTTCTGCTAGGACTGGGATGTACACATAACCCTGAAGAATGGAGACTTTTTGTACATTGGTTTAAATATAGTTTCAAGGTGGTACAGCAAAATAATGGAAATATTAACCCTTCTATACTGTTTGCCTGCTCTGTCCACATGAAGGACACCTACGAGAATATGGATTTGCTCTTGAAAGCTATGAGTTACTCAAAATATGGATGGAAAAATCTGTGGAGAAATGAAAGTTATAGGGTTACTCCTAGGAATGCAGTCTGGCTATACAAAGTTGTGCTGTTTTCTTTGTGAATGGAACAGCAGAGCAAAAGACAAACATTACAAAATTAAGAATTGGCCCACATAAAAAAACTCAGTTCCACAGGAAATCGACAGCTAGTTGACAAAGATAAGATTTTGTTACTGCTAATACACATTAAATTGGGGTTAATGGAAAACTTTGTTAAAGCTATGAACAAACATGATAAGGGTTTTGAGCATTTGAGAGAAAAATTTCTGAAACTCAGTGATGCTAAATTAAAAGAGGCCATCTTTTTTGGACCAGTTAATGAAAACATTAATGATCTCTTTGTACACCTGTTGAAGGAAAATGAGAAATCTCCATGGTTAATGTTCACAGCGGGTTGTCTCAGTTTCCTTGGAAACATAAAGGCCAAAAGCTACAAGTAACTTGTTGAGCATTGTCATATGCATGCCAGTCTATGGGGTGTAGTATGTCATTGAAGATCCATTTTTTACATTCTCACTTGGACTTCCTCCCTCCAAACCTGGGCACAGTGAGCTATAAACATGGTGAAAGGTTCCACCACAATATTTTCTCCATTGAGAAAAGATACGCAGAAAAGTAGTCACAGAACACATTAGCTGACTACTGTTGGAACCTTACTGAAGAGGTGTCCATTGCCATTTAAAAACAAACGACTTACAGAAAAAAGTTTTAAACGTGAGTAAAGTCAAACACTTATTCTCGAATTTTTGTTGTGTAATTGTATGAATTTATATTCATACAGCATTTATACCTCTATTCTTGAATTCCTAATGTTCATTTCAACATGGAAAAGTTATTTTAAACCATCAGACCGAGTTACACATTTGTAGATTCGAGTAAACTATAGTAAAAATCATTGAAAATGCCCCCCAAAGAAAACACAAACTGAATTCCAGAAAAAAGTTAGGTGATAGCGCATTTTCGATTTTGCTTTTGGATTCAGCATGGCCAAATTATAAAAATACTCCTACTTTAATCCAGGAGCAAAACAAAAAGTTTAAATTTGTTCTTCAGTGTTATTTATTAAACAATGAAACACAAGGATGTGACTGATTCTTAATCACTGACTTATACTTTTTCAAGTACTGAGGTAATGTAGTTCCAAATGACAGGATGACTGTTACTAATGAGTTGGGAATGATGTAGAAGAATATGGTTGAGGCCTGTTTCTTAATGCAAGGGTGCACAAATCATGTGTGCCAGGTCACCTGTACCAATAAATTTTGTACAACAGTGCCTGATAATTGTGGGTCCTCAGTATATAACTTTCTTCATGTCACTGATGTGGGACCTAGAATTCTGTGGTGCTCCTAGATTTTTCGAAAATTTGTGCACGCCGGACTTAACAAACCATCTGCTACTTGTTTGCTAGCACTAATAAAAACTCTAAAATTAACCTTACTCACACACCTATTTCTAGGATCAAATTTTAATCTGGGACACCATGAATATACAGCAAGATTGCTGCTTGTATGTATATCTTCTGAAACATGTCTCCAAAAGGCTGTAAATTGCTTATGAAATAAGGAAGTGACAAAGATTACAACTTACTTAATTACTCCATGGAGCAGAGTCCTTCTTGAAAAGCTAACTGGTTTTCAGTTAGTCAAGAAATTCCCCACATTTTATGAAACCTGAAGATTCATTACTGTATTCACAAGTTCCTGCCACCTGTCCCTATCTTGAGCCAGATCAATGCAGTCTACCACATATACCCCCACATCCCACTTCCTGAAAATCCATCTTAATATTATCCTCCCATCTAAGCCTGGGTCTCCCAAGTGGTCTCTTTCCCTCAGTATTCCCCACCAAAACCCTGTATACACCTCTACTATCTCCCATATGTGTTACATGCCCCGCCTATCTCATTCTTCTCGAAGTTTATCACACGAACAATATTGGGTGAGGAGTACAGCTCATTAAGCTCCTCATTATGCAGTTTTCTCCACTCCCCTGTTACCTCGTACCTCCTCGGTCCTAATATTACCCTCACACCCTATTCTCAAACACTCACAGCCTACGTTCCTTCCTCAATGTCGGCAATCAAGTTTCACACCCATACAAAACAACAGGCAAAATTTTAATTCTGTATATCTTTTTAAATTTTTGGATAGCAAACTGGTAGACAAAGTATTCTGCACTTCCTGACTTCAACCTGCTCATAATTTTTTCCTCAATAGAATTTTCATTTGTTAAGGTTGTTCCCATATATTTGAACTCTTCCACCCTTTCAAAGGAAATATTATCAGTTTTTATATTGTGACTTTGTCCTGCATTCTGATCTCGAGACATGACCATGTACTTAGTCTTATCATTTATTTCTAGTCCAATTTCCTTACTAGCAACCACCCAAGCTTCTGTGTTTTCCATATATTCTGTACACTTCCTCCTAATATATGAATATAGTTACATGGCAGCTGGTACAGGCAGCAAAGTGATTTCAGATCAGGTTTCCAAGAGGACAATAAGTGATAAGAAGAAATTAGTTTGTGAATGCTGTGAAAAAATGATGGTAGAACTGTATGATGTGAAATTAGAACTAAGCTCCTTTAGGGAAATCACAAGAGTATTACAAGAGGAAATTTGTGAAATTAGTCCGTCCACATAGCCCACTGGGAACAAAGGGAATGAAGTTTATGCAGACAAGGAAACTTATACTTTATCAGCAAGTGAAGAGTGGACTTCTTCCTCATCAAAACTGACAGGAAAAACTACAGTACACAAGACGAAACCTCCGAAGGCTACCCCTAGAGACCTCAAACCAGTTTGCAACTCTGGCTAACGTCAACAAAGAAAGTGAGTTTCCTGGGTATGTACCTTCTGTGAAGTGATCCCAATCATCGAAAAATCACTGTATGAAACATTGGCCTGTGATTCAGGGTGCGAGTAAAACAAAACATGTGAACCGAAAAATAGTAATTATAGGTGACAGTCATGCAAGGAATAGTGCGGCCGAGCTCCAACATTGTTTAGGTTCAACTTCTGTAGTATCCAGTTTTGTAAAACTAGGCACAGGAATAAGAGCCATTGTAGACACAGTAAAAGAAGATATTATGAAGCTTAAAATGATGATGTCATGGTAATTTGGGGAGGATCAAATAACATTGGGAAAAATAACTCTAGAGAAGCAATGAAACATATGTGTAACTTCGTTAAGAATAATCAAATGGTAAACACTGTGGTGTGACTGCACCTCCCAGATGTGATCCCCTTCCCTCATTGTGTGTAAATAATGAAGTGCACAGCTTTAATAGACAATTGAAAAAGATAATGGCTCCTTACAACAACGTGAAAATATCAGAAACTGACCTAGAAAGAAAATATTTCACTAAGCATGGTCTGCATCTGTATTCACCTGGAAAAGAATGTATTGTTCTGAGATTAGCTATGATGGTCAAAATTTTTCTCAACAAAGAGAGGATGTCTCCCATTAGACACTACGTTCTCTGATCTAGATAGAAATAATGTGTCCTATGTGACTAGTTGTAATGCAATGGCAGTTCCTCAATTGCAACCCTCAACAAGCCCAAAGGAAACATTAGGAAAAGAATCGCAAGAATTATCTGCATCAACCGACAAGACAAATTAAAATGAAGAAAAGACTGCTCACCCTCAGCTCGCCAAGACACAAAGAGAAAAGCCAGTACCAAGAGACCAGGATTTTTTATGGACAACATAAAACCTATTTAACAGTATGCCAAACTGTTAAGGTTAATGAACTGGTAAACTTAACAAACACACAAGATCTTTATAATGAAACAGGCTGTGTTATGAACTCTAAGGAATATGAAGTAAGATTATTGCATCATAATGTTCAAAGCCTAAATAACAAGTTATTGGATATAGCTGTTATGCTAACTACTGAAAATTTAAATACAAATATTTTATGTTTTACCAAACGCTGGTTATCAGAAGTGCAACTGAAAGTTTTAAATATTGATGGTTTCAGGTCGGTTAGTAATTTTAGTTGCCGGCACAGTGCATCAGGGGGATCGTGCATCTTTACAAGAAACAACATCACAACGAAAGAAGTTAATTATCTTAGGAAACTGGCAAATGAAAAAGTTTTTGAAATATCTGTAACTGAACTGTCTGATAACGGTACCATCTTGGCCTGTATTTATAGATCACCAGAGAGTGATTTTTATGCATTTTTACATACACTAGAACTGTTAATTTTTAAAGTTTCTTCAAAAGGAAAACGTTTAACACTGTGTGGTGATCTGAATCTTAATTTGTTACAACACAGCAGTAAACTGCTAAATCTTCATAACTTTTTACTCATGAATAATTTAATAAATATATAAAGTCCCCAGTGAGAATTTCCAATCACTCTGTATCTTTAATTGATATATTTATAGTACATAACATGACTAATGAGATGTTTAAAGTGAATCAGGACTTGGGTTATTGTGACCATCTAGCTCAACTCTTATATATAAAATAAAAAAACTCTCTAGATGGTCCAATAACTACATAAAAAAGGCATTTTACAGATAAAAATAGAGGAATTTCAGTACTTACTTAAAAAAGAATGCATCTAATGAGCCTAATACTTCTTTTAATATCTTTATGGAGACATTTAGTTCTTATTTTAACACAGCGTTTCCCTTAAAAATTATGCATGTAAAAGACTCTATTATAAAGGCATGATTATGTCAAGAAACAAATTGCGATTACTATATAATATAAAAAGATTCACGAACCTTCCCATTAAATCTTTAAATTACATTCAGAATTATCAAATGATATATAGGAAAGTGATAAAAAAAAAGATAAAGAGAGTGAGGGGGGGGGGGGGGAAAAGAAAAAAAAGAAAAAAAGAAAATGAAGAGGGTAGGGGGGGGAGGGTGGGAGAAGGCAAGATAGAGAGAGGCAGATAGACTCATTTTATCAGCTAAAAATAAAACAAAGCATTATGGAAAATAATACACAGTGAAAGACCTAACATTATAATAAATACTGGGGACAAAATAATTACAAAATCTCAGACATTTACAGAGAAATTTAACATCTATTTTACTGAGGTAACTGAGGATCTTTTATCAGAAGTAAACCATCACTGCCCTCAGTAGTATTTAAAATTCCAAATAATAACTCTCCCAAAACAATGTTTGTAGCCCCCATCACAGAAACTGAGGTGATACAAGTAATTAAAAGTTTAAAGAACAATTCATCTGTAGACTTTGATGAAACTCTGACATTCATAGTGAAACAATGTAATATGTCACTTTATAAAGCCACTGGTCCACATTTATAATGTTTCTTTTCAAACAGGTGCTTTCTCAGACATGATGAAAAAGGCAAAAATGAAATCTTTATTTAAAAAAGGGGAATGGCAAGACATGCAAAATTATAGATCGATATCAATACTTTCAGTGTTTTCTAAACCTTTAGAAAAATGAATATATAATAGATAACTTTTATTTTTAAAAAAGCACAATATACTAACCAGCGACCAACATGAGTTCATGGAATCCAAATCTACAGAGACTGCCAGTCACTCATTTATACAAAGTGTCCAAGAAGCCCTAGACAAACACTTACATGCAGTAGGCATCTTCTTCAGCCTTTCCAAAGCATATGATGTAATTAACCATAATAGGTTACTTGATAAATTAGACTCATATGGAATTAGAGGTTCTGTGAATAAGTGGTTTCAATCATACTTGACAAACAGAACTCAATTTGCAGAAATATTTCAAATAGATAAAAATAAACACACACAATACAGATTTCAATCCCCACCGAGGACAATTAAACATGGAGCACCACAGGGCCCTTTTATTTTTAATATATATCAATGACCTGCCATTAAATACTCATGGAGCAAAACTGATTCTATACGCAGATGACACAAACGTTTTGGTCATTGATAGAAGTCAAGAGACTTTACAAACTAAATTATCTTTAGTCATGAAACAACTGGAAATTCAATTTCTCAAAAATGATCTCATTATAAATATTATTAAACAGTTGCTATGTCATTCCACCTTTGTTGGTCAAAGCTTACTTATAAACCACACATTCCATTACAAAATAAGGAAGTGGAATATAAGATTGAAATAAAATTTTTAGGCTTGTGCATCACAGAAAATTTAAGCTGGTGGGCTCACATCTATTTTTTTTATGTCACAGTTTGAGTAAAATTTTATTTATTATTAAGTCTGTTAAAAACACTCTAAGTATCCATGTGCTTTGGAACATTTGTTTTGCTTACTTTCATTCGCACCTTAGGTATGCCGTTATACGTTGGGGGGGGGGGGGGGGAAAAAAACAAAGAAAAAAAAATAAAATTACAAAAAAAAAAATAAAAATAACACCA
>Ga0123352_10003869_pt1 | contig 21841 bp, 19 predicted proteins | sample TergutLab28metaG_FD_89700 | JGI IMG/M metagenome (GOLD analysis project Ga0123352, IMG submission 89700) | Labiotermes labralis P1 segment gut microbial communities from Petit-Saut dam, French Guiana - Lab288 P1 | ecosystem: Host-associated > Arthropoda: Insects > Digestive system > Gut ...
TTAAGTTCCATAGGCAACCTGATGATGGCCAACAAAGGCCGAAACATGTAGTTGTTTTCCATCACATTCATTAAATTACACCTCAGTGATTAAGTTGTGTTTGACTACATACCTTCTCCTAGTGCCCAATGGCAAGCTTTGCTCTTCAGATGTTCAGCATTTTACTTTATTATCACATGCTACTTGATCAGTAACTACACTCAATGTTTTGTAAACTTCAAATTATGCAAAAAATAAAAGATAAATTAACCCTTCCAATTACCTTTTCTCCACCCAGAAAGAAAGTAAAAACTGTGACATTTATCCCTATGTGTGCAAATATCAATCATGCAGCTAACTGTAGTGCAAGGTTGAAAATCAGAACCACTGTACCGTACCATTAAGAAATAGCTGAATTTTTGGTTGAAACCAAATACGAGAAGCTGCACCAATGATTATCTGTTCACAGTGTTCCTAGCAAATCCATCTGGTAACAAGTTATCATGTGGCTGACATTCTACCAGCTAACAAGCTATGGAAGAGAACAAGCACTGCAGAGCAAACAGGAAGTGTGACAGTTAAATGTTGCCACCGGTTGCAAACCAGCTGTAAGTTGAAAAGTATGGCATGCTCTGCAATTTTGTCTGACCTAGATTTTTTAGTTTTAAACTAGCACCTTGGAAAACTACAGCTGGCACTTATAGTGCTAAAACGTACATATATAAGTAAATAAAGCAGTGTGCTAACAGCATATAGATACACAAATGAACTAAAATGGGTAAATGCACAACCTACACAACTAAAAGACTGAAAATTACAGTACCAGTCTGTTTGTCAACTGTTGAGGTGAACTGGTTGATAGGGGGTGGTACTTTCAGACGTTTCTGAAGTACAGCCCTCTGACGCTGAATTCTGATGTACTTTGGCCACCTTACAAATCTACTTAAATCTCGAGATGGTTGGATATCCTGACCTGGTAATGAAAAACAAAACCTTCAGTTATTCTAAACGAACTCAAAAGATTCATTACGACACATAAGTATGCACTTACACCCAGATAAATTTCCACTTAATGTATGACGTTTGGTCCAGGAGAAAAGTGCAGGCATGATGCATATATTCTGACTTACCGATGCCGAAGTTTCTTGGTCTTTTCTCAAAGAGTGGATTGACGACTTTCTTTGGTTCAGCCTTCTTTACTGCTAAAGGTGCGGCTGCAACCTTCTTTCCTACTTTCTTCTTCGGCTATAAAATATATTTTTAGGGTAAGATACTTTCCGTGGATCCAATCCAAAATGGTGGGCAAGTTATTTTTTTAAAAGAAAGATGGAAATATTTACTACAGTCCCTATACAGAGATCCTCAAAGGCTCTTATATTAGCACAAATCACAAGGAGCACTAAGAATGAATGCAGTTTGAAACATGTTAGGCATTACAGTGTAATTTGTAAAAATGAGCTGCACTTGATGTCTTTTAACTAATAAATGGGTAAGAATACAATGATTATGAGCATAACATACAAATTCTGAAGACCAAAATTACCAGCAACTACAACAATAGGTCAAACACTGTCAAAGAAAAACTATGTTTCTTTGCGCTCCAATGGATGACGGTATAGGCACAAATCTAACTGCAGATACAAATATGATGACTGAGCAAGTGAAATCAAGAAGTAGGGACTGAAGTGGTAAACTGATGGCAGCACATGTAGTAAAAGTCATACAACAAAATATTTTCCTCCACTATTTCCTGCCCATCATGTTCTACTGTGTCCCCCCCACCCTCCAAAGACTGCCATTTCTTCACATGAATTTACCTACTGCATACACATGCATGCATGCATGCATGCATGCATGCGCGCACAAATCTTTTGAACTGGTAAGCAGAAATCGTAACATCATGAGGATAATGCTGACAAATGTTTTCAATGTTCCACAAATTCGCACAGTGCCAATGTCATTGTAACTCCAATACACACTATCAGTCCCATAACTCAAAAACTGATTTGTAGTTATTTTTATCAATTTCCTTAGAACACACACTAGCTTGAGTGTGGTGCACCATATATCCAGCAAGCAAGGCAACCTAATTTCAAGCTAATGTAAAGAAATATCCATATGATATTGGTATATTCTCCAACACAATGAAGGCACCATTAGCCAAACTCCTCTAGAACAAGACAAGAGTACCAGTGAAATTGTTCTTTGCTTATCTGTTGCAAGACCACAACAAAGAATAAAACTCCTCAGTACAGCGGACTTCTAAGTAAAATTATCTGTCCCAAATATTACATGCACACCACAGTCTCCAAGGACAACCACGTAATGAACAAATACCTATGGAATAATGGAACAAAAATTCAAACTAACCTAAATGGATTACAAGTTTGTCAGTGACCATGCCTAAAATAAAAAATCCCAACCTTCATGCTATGGATGTTTCTTGTAATGAATTCTGGGTAGAGTGAATTAAATTTTAAGCAACACTATTCTGCTGTCAACAAACAAAACTGCACTGAACGCATACCAGAGGCCTTGGCAACAGAGTGGAATAAAATTATTATTCTTATATTCCACTTTCAAAACACACTGCTTACACTAACAATTAATACTTTATGCAGCCATTAGGAAATACAGCTTTGAAAATGTTACATTCCCTGTCTTATAATTTGTGTATCATTTGGACTATGGCGCATTTGGAACATGCAAAGAAACTTCGGAATACTGATACTCAATGATAAGAGTGCACAACCTGCTGTCAACAGCACTATTCTAAACAGTACGATACACACCCATAATGAACATTTCATGGCAAATAAAAACGTCCACAGATTATGTACAAGCTCGCATAAAGGTAGAATATATGAAAAGCCGCGGTCCAATGGGTAGCACACTGCCACTATTTAGATAGGTCTCGGTGGTTTGAAGACTCAGCCCGAAGACGGGCTACACTGACAAGTTTTTAGCGCTATTCTTCAACACCTTGGGCAAAATGCCCAATAGGCCACAACCGCACTAACTAACCTAACATTCGACAATATATTATCTCCGCAATTGAAAACGTTATTAATAATAAATAAATAACTGGGGAAACGTGGTAGTGCAGATCATTGTCCAATACACGTTAGCACATATCCCCATGAAATGAAACTGTGCATTCTAACACAAACCCCCTTACTCTGTACTACAGTATTCAATATGTACTCTCCATATTTGTAATAATATCAAAATATTTTGCAGCATTGTAACGGAAGTAACTACCCTGCGTTCACACCATCATGCTGCGTTTTTAAAATGCGAAGTTTTCTATTAATGGAGAAAACTCCGCAGCATCTATTTAGATAATAATCTTTCACACATCACTAACCTTCTTCTGTACCATTTTCTGTCCGTTACTTTACAGGATGGCCGATTATTGTGTAGGTTTACTCTACAAACACACTAAATTTCAACATCTCCCGTGCACAACCCACAGGAAGTCCAAATCAAAAGGCCATATATCTCTGTCACTGCCGAACTGTTGTGCGTTCACAACAGTCGACTTGTAAGAAAACCACATGTGAAAATGCAGAACAGTAATCTCTATACCAGTAACAATTAGTGGCCAATTTTTTTAGAACTAGATATGTATTCGGACGCAATACACGTGATTTAATTAAGGAAAACTTTCATTCCATTTTATACGTAAATGAGTTATATACAAGTTTAATCGTATGATCCATGGACTGATCGATTTAGGCAGCTGATCGCTGCAACATTTGACCCTACTCGAACACAGCTGCTGTTCGTCCGTACCCAAAGGCACGGATTAACGAAACCAGATAATCTGTGGATCAGAGGCTCATCGGCTGTTACGGATTACATGGCTTGTTCTGTAAGTGCTAGAAATGTAATGGGTTAATGACTTGAAAAGAAATGTCACATACTAGAGGTCTGCCACAAAGCAAAGAAGCTTTGTTGAAGTCGTACACAACAAGATTAAAGGACGATGTTAAGTCTATGCTAGAAAATTTCGAAGGTAAGTTACTTCTAAGCTGCATATATACGGTGAATAAATTTGTACATAAGGTAAAGATATTTTTATCATTTGGAGAATTGGGTGCAGAAAATTTGTCTTGAAAGAAGCTAGCATGTAAGTGGCAATGAAGGTGAAAACAATTCGTATAATTCTTGGTAGGGGCCTATAACTCTTAAGTCGCCCAGCGTAACTTCTCTTCAAAAATATTCCGTTGTCAAGGAAGGTAAGAGAGTCGAAGTTTTATAAATCGTCTGTTAAAAGGAAAGTAGAGTGCATGCGGCTGATGTTTGGTTATGTAGTTCACGTTGCAAGCATTGCTGATTGCACGATGGTTGTTTGATGTGAGGAATTTTGGACACACAAAAATTATGACTATTGTGTGTAATATTGCAGAAATAGTAAAGCTGGCGAAAGGTGAAAGCGAAACTCAGTTGTCAAAGATGACTCAGAGTGAACAAGATACGTATGAAATGCACGTCCGAGCAGCAAATATTGTAAGTTGCACTGGAATAACTTTAGAATATAATTACCAAATATACTAGTAGTACTGTTTGAGTAGAATGATAACTGTAACTTTTCTAGCATTATAGTTGAATTCCATATTAATACTTTTGTATGTCATTAGATTATAAGTTTTCAAGCGATGTACTAGATCAGTAATTGCCAACCTTTTTTGATTCTGATAAGAAAGCCAACATGCCCTTAATTTCTGCTGTATTCATGTAAGTTTGTGTTGAGTCTTGCGGGTTACTTCTTTACATAGTTCCTGTTTTCAAAGGAGGTGTTTGTTAAATGAGATGTGCTACTTTTATCTGTTTCTAGGTACGAGCTGGAGAATCCTTAATGAAACTTGTGTCAGACATCAAGCAGTACCTCATTCTTAATGATTTCCCATCAGTAAATGAAGCAATCACCCAGAATTCTAAGTTGTTTAGAACAAAACAAGCTGAATGTGATCAGAAACTGATGAGTCTTAGAGATGATATGGCTGCTGACTTATATGACCTGGAAGAAGAATATTATACATCTATTTACAAATAAAATATTTTGTACACTGCATTGTTTTGTGAATATACTAGTCATATGGCAACAATGTTACCTGATTATGCTTATTATATGCCACATTCCCAATTCATGATGCTTGTTTATATGTACCAAACCATAGCTTTGCAAGATATACACATTCCATATGTAATATTCTTAAATACATGCAAGCTTCCATAAACATCTCCTGTGAATGCAGCTGCATAACCATACGAACTTTATTACTGTATGGCAGTTAAATCATTTTGCTTTCCTGTGTAAATGGAATAACCATTTTCTCTCTGTCCTGCCAGGCTTCAATTCACAAAAGTTGGCACACCCAAAAAGAGGCTTTTACACAATCTGTGTGACCTAACTTTGTCTTTTAAAACAATTTTACTTCAGTTTGAGAGGAAAATGGTATAAAATTATGGTTTTTTTTCAAACAATTTTGAATAGTTGCACTGATCCACATCTGCACTATGGCTGTCTTGGATCCAGGTGGTAGGTGAGTGCGAACATTTTGGAAGAACCTGCTTCATTATCCACATATACATGTTTTTCCTGAAGATGGAGGCAGCAGGTTTGTCTGAAATTATACTAGTCAACCAAACTGTGACATGCATCCAGGAAGAGCAGATGCAGATCACTTCATGATGTACAAGTATTATGACTGGGGGGGGAAGATTAAAATGTGGAACAGTACTATGTAATGATATTAACTAAAATGCCAATGTGCATGTCTTCCATCCTTTGCCAGTTAAATTCCCAGACCAAGCAAGGCAGAAAAGTAAGTATGAATAAAATCCATAACTTTTACACGTGTATCTCTGAAAATATGAATAAATGGCTTTATGCCTTGAAGTTTACAGTGTTATTTTGGTAATTTGTTAACACAGGTTTTCACATGGCTTCCTGTGTGTTTGATGTGAATACAATGATTTTATAGGGACATAACCTGAACTATAAAAAAGTTCACCCTGGTACAGGCCACAAAGGCTCAAGAGGGGGAGTAGATATATAGCCCATACCTCTACTCTTTCTTGAAGCTTGGCGTTAGATGGGGTTGGGTGGTCAATGCCATGCCCTGGCCAGACCCGGTACCCATCGTATAGGAGGCTGGATGGGGCCCCAGGACCAGCCTAGATGGGTGCGTAAAATCTTGCTCCCACCAGGATTCAATCCCGGACCATCCAGCCCATAGTGAGTTGCTATACCGACAGCTGTCCCGGCCCACAACCTGAACTACAGGTCAAAACAAATCATTCTTATTATTTACTGCATGAAACTTGTGAGATATGCCCAGGATTTTGAAAAGGTGAGAAAATAAGTTTACAACACTGGATCAGTAGTATACTTTGTGGTGATTTTTATCGTTTTGCACCGGGAAGGAATCATTGGTACCTCTCAGAAGTATTAATGCACAGCTGAAGTTTATCTGTCATTCCTCAGTATGTCTTATTTTTTTATCTGTATTTGCTTGGAAATACTTTACATTTGAATGGAGTCACAAATGAAATGCTATATGCTACATATTATTCATGAACAGTTCACAAAACACAAAATGCAATTTTCTGTAAGCCATTAAGCATGTTATCCTTAAAAGTAGTAGTATTATGTACAAATGATTTACAAATTAATAAATTTACAGTACTGAAGATATAACAGACTTACAAAGAAATTACTATATGTTCAGAAGAAATAATTACACCCCTGAAGTATACTAACTTGTTTGTAGTCACTGCTGTGAGAATCATACATCTCACAACTACACCTCTGATACAGAAATTGTTCAGCATGTGATGTAGATGTGCACTTCATATATTCAGCTAGCAAAATGAAGTACAGTACATTTTCTTGGAATGCCAACATTACACTTCTACACACAACTTCAATTCAACAATCATTAATCATGCTGGAAACAGGAATGGATCATATCCACTACTTTATATTGAGCAATACAACATACTTATTACAACTATTAAACTTATTTCTCAAGTTATATGATTCTTCCACAAACAACCAAATACAGAAAAATACAATATAAAAATGAGAGCTGTGTACAAGTAGTGAGAACATCTGTAAATGAATTAGGGCATAAAACAAGCATGCAGAAAACTTATAATTCCTTGCCATTCTTTACCAATTTTGAGCATGCCTATCCTGGGATGCAATGCTGTGCTCCAGATAAGTGGTTCCCACATTTTGAAGGCATGCTGTCACCATCTTCAAGTGTTCAAAGTCCGTGAAGAATACCAAAGTAGGTTAAGTAGCAGGACTTGCTTAAGCAGAGGGCATAATCTGATTATCTTAGGGCTACCATACACTCTGTTCCTAGGACATGCCTCCTTTTTGACTCAAAAATTTCTGTTCAGGCAGATTTCTTGCATTTTCATTAATGCCTGCATTTATGTGTTATTTTCTTAAAGCTTTTGAATATTTTAGTAGTATTAAAATGAAAATATCTACTACATTTTTTTTAAAAGAAATGTATAATTGTAATAAATTAATATGGTCTAAGTCAAAATAAAAGCATACGAGTTCAGCAGTTGACCTTCAGAATCTCTCAGAAAATTTCTGTGTGGAAATTCTGAAAATTTTGAATTCTGACAAAAAAAGATGCTCAATGTCTTGCTCAGAATTTCATAACCCATGAAACTGAAAATCGTACTACCAAAGACACAAGAACTTGGTGAAGAGTGTGACAAATTCTGTGCTGAAATACACTGTACATACAACACTTGTGTGGAATAGTTTTGACAAGTGCACGAAACCTATGGAAAATTTTGATTGTTTCATGTGAGTGACAACTGACCACTGAAGTGGAATGACACAGAACCTTCTGTCCAGTTCCTGAAGGGAGTGCCAGTTGATGATGGAACGTGTTTTGACCACCCCCATCATCTGACAAAAATTATGGAAAGTCCCTTCAACTATCAAGATTTTACCAGTTTCCTAGGACACCGGAAGTAGAAAAAATATTTTCAAATTCAAAAATGGCAAGTGCCACTCAGAACTGTTGAAGATTTCAGTTATTTACCATCACTCATAATAAAAAGTTAGAGTGAGTATTCTCATAGAGCTTTCATTCCTACAGAAACAATTTCAAAGGAATTTCTGGTACAGACTGCTGTACCTTCCTGAAGAGCAATAATTTTTGCTTTTAATTTTGTACATTTTCTTTGAAATGTCAATGCCAGTTTTATTTAATAAACCTGTAACTACTTATCCTCCTTTTTATGGCTGATAAGCAGAAGATGGCCTGTTTTCTTGTGATGAATGTTTGGTAACCCTAAATCAGGCCAACTACTTAACCCACCTCATCATTCTTCACACACCTTGAATCCTTAAACATAAAGGCAACATGATCCTCGTAATGTTAGGAACCACTCAGTCAACAATGCGGTTCAACATCACAGAAGTCCAGATTCCTTGATTATGCCACTGTGTAAACTTCAAAACTCACCAACTTTCAGTCTGGTTTAATAGTGGACAACCCCCTACCCCTACTTTTTTTTTAAAGAACCTAATGTTACTTCACTAATGCATCTCTTTTTAGGGAGGGATAACCTGTAGACTTATCTAATTTTCTGTTTACTCAAAAAACATTTAGTTTAAGTTGATGTAATATAACACACTTTAAATTGCTCTCATTTGGCTGTTATTCTTTGATGGATAGAACAGTGTTGACTGTATACCAGACCACCAACTCATAAACTAGATACAAATTAAAACCAGTGAATGAATAACCAATTAATATTGGTCAGTCAGCAAATTGTATGCAGCAAGGTTCTTTGGATATGATGGGCAGCCAGCCTTGTATGAAGTGACCTGGTAACCTTTCTTTCAATAGAAAATAACCACTTGATATAGATAGATATATTTGAATTAACAGATGAACAGCTACAAACTGTTAATTTTACTGCAATGTATGTAACATGAAATGTTCCAAATGTCATCAGACATTACAGAGGACCCACTACCAGTGTACTGTAGCACTTGCAAAATAGGAGGACATTAGTGGAATTGTTACTTTGCATTGTTGCATTGCAAGTCTGTAGTTGGATTAATTTACAGAAGAGGTGGAGTTTTATATTACATTTACATTCCTACATCTTGCACCTCATCTAGAATTTAGTATATACTGCGCAAAAATTAGACGTTATTTTTCAATATGCTTTCAACCCCATCTCAATTTGGAATATTTTTCAGCTTTACTTACATCTGTACACAGTCTCATATACAGAATACACTGCTCACATTCCAGTTACATACATTCTTCAGATACATAATATCAATAAGGAATATTAAATGAATATATACACAGTATTCCAGAATGTAGTAAATACAAAGTCCATATAAAATGTCTCTAACATGGAAGTATGCACCAACACACTCTGTCCCATTCTTTATGTAGAACAGCATGACAAGTGTTTGATACACCACTGTAGGCGAAGTCATACACATACAAATGAAAAGACACATAAATATATTATTAAAAGAAATATCACAAGTGCTTTACATATACTTGCAGGAAAAAACTCAACTCTTTTGTGGTTCATGAAAGTGGAATTTGCACAATTCCATTGGCAAGCATCTACATTTACTGGTATCCAATACATCTTTAGAGAACAAGAGCGAACTCATGTATACACACTGATGTAGCTAGGTTTTTTGGCTCCTGGTATTGTTAGTCACAATGCACACACCCCCTCCCCACAAAGAAATTATGAACTTTAACAGCCATGATATAATTTATTGAATTCTCCTTTTATTTGGCTCAATAATATAACATTTGCTGAGCATGAAAGATCACTTTTCATTTAACGTATTTGTTTTGCCACCTCTTGGACTCTGGCTACATCCTTGTACACACACACACACACACACACAAAATATTACATGTTTCAAATACTTCAGTTATGACTTAAACATTGCTCTCACTCACAAGCCTACAACTTAATCTGCATAAAGGGCTTAAATTGGCAGAATGGAAGTCTAAATTAGAATGATTACCTTTCAAACCTGTTCTCTGTTTTGTTCTTCCAGTTGGCACACTACACATTTCCAGTTAATTTGTTATAACAGTTAAATTTAAAACAACATTTTGATGCCATTTCCTACACCTAACATGCATATAAATTATTCATATTGTATGGGAAAATACAGACTTTATGGCATAATTTAAATTTTAGATAATAAATATGGGATTTAAAACAGTAAAAGAGGTATGAACCGAAGCATGTGGCCAAACTAGTATATATGGATCACACATTTTTGTTCCTGTAGTATGGCAGAAGGTAGGATCTACACCATTACTTATAAAACAGTCCACAAAAAAAAAGTTTCTGTGTTACTCTACGGAATGCACATGAAGTTTTCCTATGACAATTCCAGTGGAAACATAAAACAGAGCTGGTGGATCTGCACCCAAAATGTATATAGGCACAAAATTCTTTACTCATTTTTGTGCAAATTCCCCGCCCTTTCATAAAAGGATACATTCTCATATCAAAATACTGTAAACACAAGACTTCAAAACACGGCATGTTATTTACCATGTATGAAAAATCTTACGGATGGGATCTTCAGTTCAAATCTCAGTGTATGACACATGAATAAAAGCCAAAAATTCTACCTAGTCTGATAATAACATTTATAAGAATCCAGCAAATTTATTATACCCTATCTGAACTAGAACAGGACAAGATGCAGTCTGTTTAGAATAAATAGGATATGTTATAAATATTGTAATCACAATGCTGAGGTGGAACGGTTATACCATCATCACCTGTATGCCACATGCTTCAGCAGAAATGTAAAAAGCACATGATTTCCTATCTATTTGTCATTATTTGTCAATTATCACTGGAATGGGGAGACTGAGCATTTTGAATGAATCCACAGCCACACAAATGATAAGAGTAATAAATGCATATCCAGGAAGAAGAGATGGCAAACTGTAATTAGGTACAATATCCAAGTCTGGTTCGTTACAAGTAATTTATGGATTGTACTATCTGGCAAAAAGACTACAAAAAGTAGGTAATTTAAAGTACATCACTCCTTGAATTTAGCCAGATTTTGCATCGTTTATGCAAACCACATTCTGTTCTATCTTAAGCCTGTTACTTCTTGCTGTATGTCGGATCTGAAAACTGAACAGTGCTTACATAATGATGCATAATGCATATACAGTATGTATCAGATATACTTCTAATGCACGATGAAATGAGTGACACTTGTGCCATCAATCTGATGAAGCTGCTAAGCAGAATGACAGCAAATCATGTCTGCCATCTCGTGAAGTGACTAAAATCTATAAAGTACCAATTTCCACAACTGATCATCAAATTGTGCAGAAGGATTGTTCAAATGCAATCCATATGGGAACTGTTCTGGGTGAAGAAATGAAGGCCATTAAATAAGGTCCCTAATCCTATTGACAGGGCAGCTGATGGAAACCCTCAGCAAAGAACTCCACTGGCTACTGATCATGGTCTTGACATGTCTGTCCAAGGGTAATTATGGCTCCCCCCTCCAGTGACTTACAGTTAAAGGAATATGATACCACCAATGCAGTGCTACTGCAGAACCCTCTTAAGAATTTCATACTGGCATCAACAAAATGTGTCCTGCAACACTCACTGTTTTGCACAACAATGCATGTTGCTATGTTGCCGTACTATCCATGATACACTGCATCTAGGTAATGGATGGTGTTGCATACAGACTGTGCCTTCACACTGTGACATCCACTTGCTGTGCTTGCAGCAGCAGCCAAGGGAGGTCCTTGTTGATGGGATTCACTGGCTGGTTAGCCAGTTGGATTGCATGGGAAAAATTTTTAATGCCCTCAGCTTCATCCAGAACAATCCTGCACAGGTTTCATATGAACAAACCTTATACCTCAAGAAAAGACGTCCCTCAATGAATGAAAGAACATGGGCTGATTATCAACTTAAGTAACACTGTAATAGTTAAGGTCAACTACAATACTCAGTACATTCTGGGATAAAATAAAAATGGATTGAAATAATACTTTGACACAACTGCTGCAAGCAATGATGAGTTATGGCTGTATTTCTCTTTCCCTAAAACCATGTGAAAAAGAGCATTGCAACTTGTTTTACAATCCTGATCACATGCTGATGGTAAGCTGTGTCTCACAATTTTTGTGACACAAATTTCTTTTCTACACAAATATAACAATTTACATGAAATAAGAATACAAAATACATAATGCTGTAAACTCCAAATACATTTTCACACTTAATTTATGTGGTTCTCATCACACGTTGCAGTCTCTATTGAGGACAGTGTTGGTGGAAAAAAAAACACAGGCATTACAGCTGACAAAAGTACATGACAGTATGAATACTGAATGTTTCTTTTGACTTCCATTTCTGAAGCTGGATGAAGTTTTTACTTTTTATACACCCAAATGATGGCCATGTGGTAAAGTCTTCTGATTACCTGTTCAAAAACTATGTAATGAATTACTCTGATTTCCCTTACACACTGTGGGCTGACTTTAGTTCATCCACAATGCAGACTACAACAGCTGTGAGTCCTTCCATTCCAAACTTAGCATCACATTTCATTCTGCACGCCCAAACATATACTTAAATGTGCACAGGCATTAAAACATGTGGTATAAGACACATATGAGACGTTGGGACAAACATGAGGAGAAGACAAAATGTGCTGGATAAAAGATGTGTAATTTTATGTTACAAATTTTCTGTACAACTATGTTATATTCACAAAGAATCAAAACCAGCTCGTGGCACAATACTCCTTTTTATTTGTAGTTAGATCTGTAACATGTTTTGGCCAGATTTATTGTGCCATCTTCAGGGAGTCATATGCAGAGATGTTTCCAATTAGAATTATCTCATGTGATTATAATTGTTGTTGTGTTTACAATTATTAAATTATAAAAACTGGGTTGAAGTAAAATTACATTTGGAATATAATTAATATTTTAAATTATATTCCAACTGTATTTTAACTACAACATGATTTTAATAATTTAATAATTGTAAACACAACAAGTTATAACCACATGAGACAATTCTAAGGTGAAACATAGCTGCATATGACTCCCTGAAGATGGCACAATAAATTGGGCCGAAACATGTTACAGATTAACTACAAATAAAAAGGAATACTGTGCCACGAGCTGGTTCTGATTCTTAGTGACAGACACAAAAACTGAACAATAGTCTGAGCTCACCAACAAATCTACTGTAAAGAAACATTCAGATGGAGTCTTTGAACACAGACTGTAAGGATCCTTCATAAAATTAGAAATGAAAGACTTTCCAAATTGTTACCATTACACTCTGACCTGTAGTTCCAAGCCATAGCCACCAGTGGAGCTGGGCAAGATTGGACACGAAACTTACGTCGTGAAATTTTAGGAGGTGTTGAGTAAGTCAGAGCACATACAAAATTACATCTTTCGTGCCTTTGTGCCCCTGTATGTATAAGGAAAAGCAATGAACAAGGAGGCTTATTTATCCCACAGGCCCATCTCCAACAGGGAGACATGATTGAACGGAACTTTACTGCTCATAATCTGTATTCATCCCTAAACTGTGTTGGCCAATTGCCTGGGGTTGAAAGTTCTAGGAATATTACATTGGTGGAACCTGAAATTATGTCGGATGATGCACATCTGTGTCCGTTAAAATCCTGATGCACATACCATCACCCCATGAGCTCTTGGTCTCCATACTGTCTTTCATTTCTGGCAAGCATTCAGTGCACAGTAGATAGTCATCTTGTGAAGTGTCATAAAATTTTATCAGTGAGGTGATTTCCATGCCAACCAACATAACTTGTGTTAATTAATCAATAAATGGATAAGACAGAATACAGATCTGAACATTCAATAGCTGGAATTGAGAGTCTGAACTGTGTTAGGCCGTGTTATTTATATAATGCTTCACAAAAATCCACACAACTAAAAAATATCACTGCAACTTAACAACCTATCATCAGCATTTACTACAATGACAAAAATCAACCTGCAGAATCCTTTGGACCCATCAAACTGAGAACAACCCTGAGATATCAAAGTATGCCCTTTTCCCTTACATTAAAATACATTAATTTATGGTTGTTTGCCCTTAATTAATTAATTATGACTTGGGGTACTCAACAAAATTAACTATACCTACACTTTTAGTGCAGACAGCCCTAAGCCTGTGAAAAACGGGAAGACTTGTATTGAGTGTGCAACTGAATATGACCTTCTGAAGACCATCAGGCTGAGTTACTATGTTGTTTTGACTGCTGGGCTGAATTAGTATATGCAGAAAATAAGCCCTCAATTCAATTAGGCAGAATCACTCTTTCAGATTACAGGCAATTTGCTTACAGCTCCATTATGGCATATTCGGAAGAGTTTGAGAAATCCTGTGATATCCATACTACAATTCATAACTGGCACAGAATTGCAGGGTATGTTAACAAACGCATTTGGCTGAATGAAACTTCCTAACCCCATACCCAGAACTACAATATGCAGGTCAGATGTTACAGCTGTCTGTGTACCATAATTAAAAGTACAACTGGCTGTCCTGCAATGCATAACCATCACCATAACTAATATTAGTAATTTTCACTGCATAACTAGTCACACTAATAGACAAATTGTGGTAAAATATTAACCACTTCTACAATACAACTGCAACATTCAAAATCACTAGATAATGTGCAAACAAATATTAAAATGATCAAAATGAACAATAAATATACACCATTAATACAAATGTAAACATCAAAATGGAATAGGTCAACAAGAAACAGAACAAAACTGCTTTCAAAGCAATGACCAATCAATCCTCAGTACTTTCATGCAGTCCTCATTTAAGGGACAGATTTAAAAATAACTGACAACGTAGTTCACAGTACGAGTGTACCCCATCTTTCATCCACACGATCACAATTAAATCTGATCTAACTACTTTCAAGGAAAAAAGTTTAAAACATCAAATATCAAAGAACACAAGTTTTTCATGAATACAGTATATTATGCATTTAACATCACGTGACACCTAAATATTACTGGTGTTAAACTGTCCTTATAAATTAATGACTTCATAACCACAAAAACTGGAAAATATCAACTCCCCATATTAATATCCAAATGGAAGGAGAATCACTATTACCACAATCAATAAATACAACATGCATATACTCCTCATAAAATGTATACTGAATATCACCTAATATTTTCTTGTAAATTTTGGTCTTAAAATAACCTTGCAATCAGAATATGTTAATAAAATTGGAACAGATGTCTTCTTTATAAATGTGAACAATCTAATATTACATATAATTGACACTGTTAATTTGCCGAAATTGCAATGGAAGATTGCTACTGTAAGTCAACTTCCAGAACTGTGGCTGTTGGCAGTATCAGTCAGGCCAGATGGGGTGGTGAAGGTGATGTTTAGATGTCTTTCACAAACTTGCTGATGCAATGTCAGGAACTTGTGGTCAGCTTCTTCCATTCTGCATAACTGGAACTGATTCTGCATAAAAAGAACAATAATTCGGAGGCTAAACATATGTTTATTACAATACTTTAAAAGTTGTAGGACAAAGAATTTAAGTAAGAATCAATGAACAAGCAGAACAAGCAGCTGTGTGACAAGACACACCCACAATATAAATATTACTAATATTATTCATATTTTGTGTATTAAGTATTCATATAATTCTAACTAAATGCACTAAATGCATGAAATATAAATAATATTAAGACTGTAACTGTCCAACAGGCAAAACCAACCTGCATTTTTATGAACACAAAGGAAAAATTGTTGCAGATAACTTTGGCCAGCTGTTTGAACAAAATATGCAAAATTAATCAATTGCACTTAGTTGGTATTACATGATGAATTCCTACTATTTTCAATCAGTGCAATATGAGTTTTTAAAAAGGTCAGGTATCCAAAGTTTTGAAAATGGAACAAAATAATTCACATAATCTACATATATTACTGGAATTAATGGCAGATTAATCCCAATTTAAATAATTTGAAATTACAATTATTAATGGGAGTTTTTTAGTCTCATAAGAACAACGTCAATCAAAAAGGCTATATGGATTTGGCCCAATCTTTATCAGCTATGCTACAGGCTATGCATCATCTAACTCACAGCATGGCATTTTATATTCTTAAGCCTTTTAACAGTTTCATCTAACTATGTAAGTTATACAGCATTCAACAGATTGACAAGGAATGATAGGTTGGAAAGAATGTGGAAGGAAGCCCTACTTGAAAGAATTATCTTAGCATTTTCCTGTAGGTACTGAGAAAAACCACACAACTTTTCAGTCAGTATAGCTGGATTCTTAGCACCTAAAACATGAAGGAGATGGGCCAACCACCAAACTGTGATATTGGCATCTGAGAGAGCTTGATAAGTACTTAAGGTTGTGATCTGATCACAAATTCTGTTGTGCTTTCAGCCAAATACACATTAGTGTAAAATAAAACACATAATGACATTTCATAGTTTGTTAATTTTGAAATAAGCAGTCACTGTTAGATCTTCTAAAGGAATTACAGGCATTAAGTCAAATGAGATCAATACACACCATGCAAGAACCATGTGATAAAATAGGTGAATTGTGAGCACATACAATCCAGTAAGCAAAAGAGATGTCGGTGCAGTATGGGCTGTAACACTGATATGCATAAAAAAGCTTCCAGAACAATAAAACATTTATCTTTTGTAGGAAGGATAATACTGCAATTATATGCCAAATCTTTATGGGTTGGATTCATCTAGTTCAAGATGATCGAGTAGTAGGCATTTGCGAACAAGGCAAAGGAATTTCTGGGTAAAAAAAGGGGGGGGGGAGGAGAATTTCTTCACCAGCTGAGTGACTGCTAGGTTCTAACAAAGGACTCAACTCGTACAGTTAGTTACTACCTTGCTTGAAGACAACAATCAGAACAACAAGTCAGAAGCTGTTTCTGCACTCCAAGCCACAGTCTCACTGTCCTCAGCTGGCTTTAAGTAATCTTCTTCTTCCTCCTCCATCCGTTCAGAATGAGATGACTGGGACACATCTGTGGCATGAGGTAGTAGCAATGGTGCAGCTCTTGTCACTCCCAGCTGGAAGTCTTCACTACCAAGGTGAACCTTGCTGGGGGTATAGCTAGCCAGGCTACTGCCACCTACAGGAAATAAGCTTATACTGTCACTGCAATGGCTAGCAATATGCTCCACTTGTGTATTTCTTTATAAACATTTTGCACTAATCCTAGTAATGAACCAACTTGATGCACAAATTCTCGTTTTATAATAAGTTTATTATATTCCTCTACATGTTTCGAGCACTATGTGCTCATCATCAGGAGGTCAAAATTGTATATACAGCATCTGGTATCATCACACCTATAGGTGTTGGGAGAAGACTCTTTTCTCAACCTGTGCATGGGACGGCTACCTACAGGTGTGATGATATCAGATGCTGTATATACAATTTTGACCTCCTGATGATGAGCACATAGCACTCGAAACATGTAGAGGCACTTAATAAACTTATTGTAAAACAAGATTTTGTGCATTAGGTTGGTTAATTACTAGGATTACACTGAGATGCACAGTCAGCAAAACACCAAAATTTTGCACTAATGTCTTTTATGCAGGATATTTAAAATCATAGCAATTATGCAGGCCCATAATTTACAGTACTCTTCAACAAAGGCTGAACAAATCATGGAGAATGAGACAAATAAAGCATGCAGAAAACTGGCAAAAAAGACAAATGCATGTGCAAGTTTTGCAGGAAAACTTGATTGTATGAACCAGGTGGGTGGCAAAGGCATAAATGGGAGGAATGCACTGAGATGGATCTAAAGGAAACAGAGGGCATGAGGGTGGACTGGATTTTTTTGGCTCATTAGGAGGTCCAGTGACAGGGTCTTGTAGGCAAGGTAACGATCCTTTTGGGTTCAATAAAAGACAAAGAATTTTTTGACTAACTGAGTGGCTAACAGCTATGCAAGTAGGATTCTGTTCTACAGGGGTGCTGATAAGTCCTTAGCCCGACCAGGAAGGAAACAAGCTAATGTTTCTATCAGAACGACGTGAATTTTCTTCGGCGCCTTGCCTTGCAAAAAAAAAAAACACTTTTTTTTTTACAGCTCGCATCTCCACGTTGTTGAAATCAAGCTCGTCCATGACATGCTTCTGAGCTTGTTTCCTTCCCGGTCGGGCTAAGGACTAATCAGCACCCCGGTATGTAGTTAGTTAACAGTCAAATGAATCACTAAAGGAAAGGGCAAGAAAGCTGTCGGTGAAACAGATCCAATGGATAAATTACCATCAAATTCAGTCCAATAGTACTAGGTCACCCTGTCACCACACATCTTGAACAATACCACCTCCTATCAACAACTTCCGAAATTGGAGTAGAAATATTATACATACTTCATCTATGGTGTTCATAAGTGTTCTTATCACAGCCACTACTATTTTTACTAGTACTAGTACAACAGTAACAACTGCTACAACAACAACAACAACAACAACAACTCCTCCTCCTACTACTACTACTGCTGCTGCTGTGATTGCTAGCCTATCTTCTTTACTGGTTTCAGAAAAACTGGTGTACCATAATTTATTATATAAGATTTGCCAAAGAAATTGAATCATCACAAACTCATAACTAATTAAGGCATTCTAAGTTTCTTACATTAATACAAGTATAGGGCCATTATTTGATCTGACAACTATCAGCTGCCACTTCCTGTCAGCCTGCTTACTGTATTAATGGTATAAATGTAGCTCACTCATCAGACTGTCCACACACATGAGCACTGTAAGTGATAAAGTTTGTTGCCAGACAGAATACAAACCCTGCACTTCCTGAGGCATACAGGTCGACGGGGGAGAATAAAAAGATAACATTCATTTATGCCCATTTTTCTGTGACTTTTGCTTGAACATTTTAATTTGATTACAGGTAGGGTTGATACCCACAATTTAACTGACATGATACATATCAACAATCAGAACAGTAGAGAGGGGACTGTCATCTGAATTGTACAGGATGATGCTGCAGCATTCAAGGGACAGCAACAGGTTCTTAAACATGATAAAAAATATCACTGCCCCAAACTATTATAAAAAAGGAACTACCTACCAAACAAACCAAACAATCAACCAACCAAATGACAGATACGAATTTGCAACAGGAATTACGCATTTACAGCATACTGCTTCATGTTTTAACTATTTCAAGTGAAACGTGGGAGGATGAAGCAAAGTCATCATTAAATTAGGGAGTCTGTACCAACTGGCCAAGCCTGCAACACACACACACACAGGCTGTGGCTTTATTTAAACCTGAAACACACATGTTCATAAATGTACAATAAGCTACAAGACAAACCTATGGAAAAGCAAAATACATTTTTTTGGAGACTGACAGAAGCTTGGGTCTATAAATTTCAATCTTTCATGGAACCCAAAGATTCACCATCAGTTGTCACAAAAATAAGCAATTATAAGCTGTCCTGAGTCCACTGAATTCATTCCACATATTCACATTCTACTTCTGCACGATCCACTTTAATTTACAGGTGTTATTTAGTAACTTCACTCTACGTAGGGAAGCTGAACAATTTAATACATTCATATGGCAACCACTTCTCATTCAGAAATCATACCCTTTCTTGCCCTATCCAGAGTCATAAGGGCTATTTGAAATATACTAATGCTTGAGAACAAAATAGTACTTCACTTCTTTTTCTTAATGTAAACTGGGATTTTCAGTCAATATCGTTACTGACCGTGGGCCGAAGACGACATTCCACCTTCCAGCACAAACAATATTCACTTTATCCAGCCAGCTTTCGGGCCCACCCAGCCTCTTTATCCAACTGATACACAGGAATCTCTTTCCTGGCGATAAAGTGGGTAAAGTGAGAAGCTCACCCCTCACTTGTACCTAGTGTCGAGATAACGAAAGCTTGCAGAATTATCTGCACTTACCCATACCACTCAAGGCGTTTTCTTAATGGCTCTGTACATGTAACCTACTCAGAATGTGTCTTAAGCATTCAATATTGCTCACGGTTCCAAGTGTTCAAGTCGCACGTTATTCCAAAGCAGTTCTATGGCCAGCACAAAAATGGTACATCAGGCAATATGTGATTACTGCAAAAGTGCAACTTCACGAATTGGAAAAGGTGGGCTTGTATGTGTTTACAGTGAGCCTGTGGGGTAGAAAAAGATGAAAAATGTTGTTTACAAACAACTGGGCTTCGGAAGGTTGATAAGCATACAAGACTTCATTTGGCGCCAAGTTGCGAGGCAACTTCTCGTACATGCGTGTTGTGCGTGTAGTCCAAGAAGAACAAAAACTGACAGGCAAACTATGGAACAGACGATGTTTGACAGTGCATCTTCCTCACGAAATAATGTGGAATGCCAACTTGATGCAACAAGGTAATTTTATTTATATATTCTTAGCTCGACATGTTTCGGGTACATACACCCAACATCAGGAGCATTAGATGTTGAGTTGCAGCATGTGGTTTTCTGCACCGAGTTTTTGGATGGGTGGTGGTCTTGAGAGCCGCTGAGTAGGTCGTGTTTACGGTGCGGATGGTGCCGTGCCGTCGCACAGCACCAACCGCACCGTACACACGACCTACGCAGCGGCTCAATACCACCACCCATCCAGAAACTCGGTGCAGAAAACCATATGCTGCTACTCAACATCTAATGCTCCTGATGTTGGGTGTATGTACCCGAAACATGTCGAGGTAAGAACATATAAATAAAATTACCTTGTTGCATCAAGTTGGCATTCCACATTATTTCATATGGAACAGATGCTGTAATAAGACACTCGACTGATAATACGCAGCCATCGTAATAAAATAATCCTTTGGAATTCTCGAGATAAAAACGCCTCCGCTGATATCGTACCGCATGAAAACTTAATCCTGGTAACGAAACGCAACCACAACGCAACATTCCTGAATTCAAGATAAGCTGGCAGTCACTCGGCTCGTCAACAAACTCCTAGCCGTTTTCGAAACTTCACGTTTATTAGTGTTCAAAACATCCCACCAATGGATCTTATCCCCAAATCCCAAGCCCAAAATCTCACTCCCTGCTCATCTGAGACCCATTTCAATACAAACCCCCAAATCTATGCCTATTATGTGGTAGTTACTTTCCCTTATGGTGACCCAACAGCCACGCTGTCTTGTCTGTCGCTGTCTGCTCGCTTGGCCAGATTCTGCACCAATTATGGCTAGAGACACACAGCCCTATTCCTGCAAGTACCGTGCGTCATAAATAAATTTTTATTTGCATTTTGATTAATATATAAATAGTAAAAATAATTCAGATTAAAGTGACAGGCACCAGGCATTGACGAAAGAAACGCTTCGTATCACTTTCAAACCGCCTTAACGATTTAAGTAGCTTTCGACAAACTGCCTAAAATCAGAACGTACCGTAAAAAAAAAAAAATCCGTCTCTGAACATACAAGTCGCTTCCACCGGCGAAATATAAACCGCGCAACCTGCAGACTTCTACTAAAGACTAGCTGTTTTCCCTAATTGTAGATGATGTGCCATTCCGCACGGTTTACATTCAGAGTTTCAGCAGGAAATATGCTTACGGCACCACCGTGTCCGTATCTTACAACCCCCCCCCCCCAAAAAAAAATAAGTTTCGAAAAAAAAAATTTTCAACACGCTTTGCAAAAGGAACAAGCCATAGAGGCCACCCCACCCTTGCCCATTTTAATTTTCTATCACCAAAAA
>Ga0123352_10003875_pt1 | contig 21832 bp, 10 predicted proteins | sample TergutLab28metaG_FD_89700 | JGI IMG/M metagenome (GOLD analysis project Ga0123352, IMG submission 89700) | Labiotermes labralis P1 segment gut microbial communities from Petit-Saut dam, French Guiana - Lab288 P1 | ecosystem: Host-associated > Arthropoda: Insects > Digestive system > Gut ...
TGGCGGACGCTTGTGAGTGCGGTAATGAACCTTCGGGTTCCGTGAAATGCGGGGAATTTCTTGACTAGCTGCAAACCAGTTAGCTGCTCAAGAAGGACTCTGCGCCATGGAGTAAGTAAAAGCAAACCATATCAAAAATACCTTACCGCAGTGGTTTTGAATCTAATAGTTACTATGATACTAAACATGACGAAGGTAGACCTTCTCTCTAATGAATGCTGCTTCTCAGACGTTCGCAGTGCGGATCAGGCCTGTGCTGCGAAGATAAATACTGCAACACTTACAGAAAGGTACTTCATAATGCCGTTTATTTCTACCGTGGTAAGAGGGTCCCTGTCACCACAGCATGGCTCGTCTATGCTGCGAAGTTACGTAGTGTCAGGTGACTGTGTGCGGGACAATGGAATGGATTGGCGAGATTCGTCAAACGTCTTGAGAAGAGAGCATAATATTAAGACGGTAAAGGCAAAGCTATCCCATTACAGGCCTACACAAGCCTTTGTGGTCCCGGGAGGTTGGGGTTCCAAGAATTTCCAGACATTTGGCACAGGAAGGTGGTAAGGATTTCAACCCTACGCACCAGCAACACTGGTGGTCGTTTCTGTTAGAGTGAGACGACTCCAGGGCCACAGTGCCCCCGGAAGGATTTAAGTCAATGAAAAGTGACCCCATCGGGAATCGAAACCGCTACCGTCCGGCTTTTTGCACAGCACTTCAACCACCTGTGTCACCGTGTACAATATTAAGGTGGATCTCACAGAAATATGGTGGTCTGTAGTGGAGTGGATTAAACTACTGTCAAGGGTTCTGACAACGTTAAACGACGCTCAGCGTTACTATTTTCTGGACTCGATTTCGAACCAGAACGCACCATTACGAGAACTGGATTATTCCCGTGCTGAGGTGGAAAGCTTTGGCCCGATTGAAGAGGATCTGTCAATCACTAAGCAACGTGCTTCAGCGAAGTTCCTTTATGTGTGAACCTAAGGTCAGGTTTCGTCAAGGGACGACAACTGGATCTTCAGGGACTTTCAGTAGCTCGTTCTGACAGAGTCTGTAACTGCTTCCCCACCGTCCTCAGTACAGGAACAGATTCCTTTCTTGAAAAACGTGTTACTGAATTCTAGTCGATGGACAAAGTAAAAAATCTGATAATCCTAAGTGGATGCAACTAAATCACGGCAAAGGTGAAGAAGCAAATTCCTCCGGAAGATCTGTAAGCACCTACACAACTACACGGTGTCGTAACTAAGAACACCACATGTTAGATGTATTTCCCGTGCCTTTGATCGGTGTGGACATAGCGTACTTTAACTCATTAGGCTGTTGTAATAGCAGGATAAATATCCAGTTCAGTGTAGTTCCAAAGCTACTGGCGGGAAAACCCAGGAAACGGGGTTCATTTCTCAGAAGTTACCGAAAATTGTCCGTTGTGCACACTTAATGAGCTAGGTCGCACGCCTGTTCTATGTGCACTGCGGGTCCCTTGTTTTAAATGGGCTAAAGAGGCCGGGGTCTGCAACTGCCTACCCACCTGCACGTACTCTCCAGTTCAGGCATTCGTGAAGCCATACTTCCACTGTCCAGCACGTCCACATGGAGTAAGTGACACAACAAATAATTAATTGTGCAAATTAATATATACATATATATTTATTTATTTCTGAAGTCCTTAGCGTGGGCCTGCTGCCGCTTGCTTGCTGGGATGAGAGTTCAAATCCCGTCGGAGGCATTGATGTCTATTTTGCGGGTGTTGTGTTTTTTCAGTTAGAGGTACCTGCGACTGGCCCATCCCTCGTCCAGATGTGTCCTAGCGAGTGGTGTGTGTGTGTGTGTCACTGAGCGTGATCAGATGCAACAATAACTATGTTGTACTGTACGTTACCATCCAGGAATGGCAAAATATTTCGAGCTTTCAGGCACGCGAGGAAATATATTTTACGTAAGTACATTTTACATAAAAATAATAAAATGGGGTGACCTACTGCGTGTCTGAGACATTTGATGTAATGGAAAAGATATTAAGTCTGCATGTAAAGGAGAACAGAAGAAAATGCCCGACTGCCGAGAATCAAAACCCTTTCGTGCTAAAAAAAAAGAGTCGAATTACACGTACAGTAATGTCAGACGCTTTGTAGCCCAACCCAAATAACACGAGGTTAAAGTGACGCATGTAGATCAGCTGCAAGTTTTAAATTCTTTCTTGTTTCGGTGCTGGTGACTGCGTAACATTACTCCGGGCCACTTCAACCCCCCAGGGAAGGACCCCAGTATCAACTGAACAGGGGGATATGAGTGGTGTGAAGCGGGTCTGGGTATTTTTCGAGTGGAAAAAATTTCTTGCCCCTAACGGGATTCGAATCGCAAAACGCCCGGCCCATGGCTTAGCCTCTATTCTGACTAGACTACTTGGCTCCTCGTGTATCGCTAGTAAGACCTCATATGTGGTTATGGAATATAAATAACATTCGTTTTATTCTGGGGTACACAAACTACCCCAATCGGACATCCACGGACTTTTTCTTCCCTTAGCCACGGAAGGGTTAAGCATAACTTCTCGGAAGGCGACTTTATTACCCGGTGAGGAGACTAGCTCACTCCATTGGACCCACCAGACCAGATTCCTTACTCATACAATTTTTTTTTGTCATCCTTTGGTGTTAATTGGCAAAATAACTTTGTTGTAAATTACAAGAACACAACGGAACAATAAACAAAATATGTAATTGCTGAAGACGCTAGTAGCGTCTACCAGTATAAAAACACAAAACAGGAAGTAATCAATCGTAATGCTAATATTTTCCTCAACCAACAATGCAGTAAAAGAGATCTCATTCCGAAATATGGCAATACTAAAATACCCATTACACCTCCAGCAAAAAAATCTACGAAGAAAAAACTCAGAAACAAAGACGAAATCAAATTCAGTTATGGCAGATTTGATGGCATTAGAATTCCTCTTTGTTTCATATTCATACCGGCTGACAGAAGCAGTCATCTTCCGCGAAGTTTTATTGTAACAAAATACAGGGCAGTCGATTAAAGTCCAACATACGTCAATTTAATAATGCAGGTCTCCCTCCATTACATACTTGCAAGACATAAAAAGCGGTGTTCGATCGACCCCATTTGACTTGTAACAAAACATGCGTCTGATGAAACATAAAAATGATGTTGGCAGTACAATTTTGGGTGTCTTAAAATGGCGTCGTAAAACACCTTTAGTGTCGCAGGACGATGGGTCAATTTGAACGCGTCCCGACGGGGAACTAATGTGACAAGTCTGAACGTCATCAGCTTGCTGCCACAGTTCGATCTCAGTTTGCACAGGCTTCCACCCCTGCTACCAGCCAGAGAATGGACTCGCCTGCCCCGCTGATGGCTGAGTGTATCGATTATGGCGCACTCTGCTCGGGTTATGAGACGTGAAACGGACGGGGAGCGGACAGAGACGCAAGGGTAGGCGTCTGGATTGCAAAAACATTTAGGATTTGCGGTGAGACGCTTTGATCTTTGTCTAACTTTGAAAGAAAAAGTCGTGAGATGTACTTACTAGCAATTAACTTGCAAACTCTAATGGGAAGAGGTATTATTGACACGCTAACAGTTACTTAGATAGTCAACAAATTTTTACCCTTTCATGGTAAAGTACCCAAAATTTCGTTGCTGTGGTCAGAAGAGCACGCCGCTGGTCCCTATACGGAGCCAAATGAGTCAACTTCACACCCCCCCCCCCAATCCCTTTTCATCAAGATCCAACTTAATGTTTTCCTACCGTCTTGATGGGGACCGCGGTAGCACAGTGGTTAAGGTGCTGTGCTACAAATCGGAAGGTCGCTGGCTCGATCCCAGCTGGTGTCAGTGGATTTTTCATTAACATATAATCCTTCTGATCGCACTATGGCCCTGGGGTCGACTCAGTCTCTTAACAGAAATGAGTACCAGGAGTATTTCCTGGGGGTGAAGGCGGCCGGTGCGTAAGGCTGACAACCTATCACCATCCTGTGCCGTTACTACGAAATCTGGGAACCTTAACTTCCTGGAACCCTCTGGGCCTGCCCAGGCCTGTAATGGGACTGCTTTACCGTCTTGATGACAACTACAGAAAGAATTATGGCATCGTGAAGGCTGTTGGCTTAGATACGTTCTGGATACAGTAAAATTACTGCTTGTAAATGCTGCTAAATTTTTCTCGCAGTCAACAAAGACTTACGGGTATTCCAGACGGCCTTCTCACAGTGCACTTCAGATGTTGCTGGGTTTATGCAAAATTAAAATTTTTACAAGGTTTCTGGGTTAAATTGACAGATTTGAGGGAAGTGTCGCGTCTACTGAATCGCATTTCCTATTCATTTCTTAATCGCTGAACGTCGTCAGAAGTGAACAGTTGACAGTCACTCAGATCATCAAGAAGTTTTGCTAGGCAACGCACTGGTTTAGCTGCGTGTGGGTGGTAAAGGAATACGGCCTTTGAAAGGCTAACGACGACAGTTCTAACGAATAAAATTTGCTCACTGGATCGAAATAGAAGATTGCAAATCAGCACCATGCGTGATTTCAGGCTTCCGCCGCGAGATCTTCGCTCCTCTGAGATGTTTTGCAGGGTCAATTGGTCCCATCTTCAAGGGTCAAGTAGTCCAAGAAATTTACCTTTGAGTTCTTGTCACTTGAAGATGGGTGCGATGTGTTGTCCCGAAACGTCAGTGAATAACTACCAATCTACGTCGCGTAACATCCCAGAAGAACGAAGATTTCTAATCAGTATAATTTGTCTTAGAATATTTAAGTAGGGGATTCCGACGTTTCACCTTCTCTTGATGGTGAGTGATGTTGGGAGATTCTTGCGTGGCCAGTTTTGAAGTATTCGATATTGGAGTTAGTCGAAAGTACCTTCCAGTTTTGAATAAATCCCCGATACAAAGTTACTTCTTCGTAAACAAATTGTGCCTTCATTTGTATGGAAACCGGTGCTAAAGCAGCAGCATCGTGTGACTACAAATCAGATTACAAATGTGGAAGCTGTTATGGAAATGTGATCAACCGGGACTTGTAATTCGATATCGGATCGACATACGAATCCGACCTACAGAACAGTGTTTGAAAAACACTTTGTGAATTTGGTCTGCTTAGAGACACACATTAGTATTTTTACACGATGGAAATCAGGAAATACCGTATATTCTCGAATCTAATCCGCACCCTTTTTACAGTTTCAGAGGGCCAAAAAATCAGATGCGGAATAGAACCACGTACGGATTGGATTCGCCGTCGAGAGCTGGATTTTGGAAAAAATATAGAGCCGCTGTACGTGCCCTAAGAACAATACAATACAATAATTCATTATTTTATTTATTATTTAAAATGTTATATAATATTTATAATTTATTATTCATCAGACTCGCAGTCATCACTCATAACTGAATCGTTATCCGTCACCCAGTCACTATCATCTTTATCTTCATCATTGTCCTCCCATATGTGCGGATTAGAAACCGCGAACTAAATTTTTTTTTTTCGTTTAAGAAATCAGCAAGAACTAGTGCGGATTAGATTCGGGTGCGGATTAGATTCGAGAATATAAGGTATTAAGTATTCTAGGGTTTGACGGTGAGTAGTTTGGTAAAAGGGTACCAAAATTTTAGAAGAATCTGCACCCTACACCTGCAGAGCAGAAGAATATTTTACCGCTAAGAGAGAGGCAGCAGGTTTCTCCTAAACTTCTGTACCTCTCTGCCACTCTACATAACGTCACCTCCAAGAAGACTCTAGTCTTACTATTTTATGATACTAATAGCCATTTTGTTGGTTATAATAAAAAATCTAACCTTATTATTCACCATCGTGACAACCTCGAACTTAAAATTCATAACTAATTTTTTTTTTATGAAATCAAATCCAGTGTTCTGTCACTGCAACACAGATTATTCCAGATTAACCTTTTGGCGCCGGAATGATGTTTTTAAATTTTAGCACATCCTGTATATAAAATGTGAATAATACAGAAACCAACGAGAAAAAAACGGAGCGTATATACCATGTTTAAAATATTCAGTACTTATATTTGTTGAATAAATATATAAAATGCAACTTTAGAGGTTAGCGGTGCGGTACGACCACTATAGTTGACATTAGGCGTCAAAAGGTTAATTGTGTTCAGCGCTACATTTAGTTCAATACAGCCTGAAACTGATACACGGAGGTCCACTCAAACTTTATGTTTTTCGCACCGTGCATTGTAAAGTAATTATACAGTGTAAATCAACAAAATGCACCTTTTCTAAATTAATATTTTAATTTTTAATTTTTGGCGTCTTCTACATGTTTCGAACCCTACTGTTCATCTTCATAAAGACGGTTGTATATACAGTTACGGCATAGTATGTATTGCGTCCATCAGTAAAGCAGTCTTATTGGTAGAAGAGTTTGTTCGATAATTAAAAATTAAAATATGAATTTAGAAAAGGTGCATTTTGTTGGTTTATGTTGTATAATCCACTTTAATATTATCGTTTTTTGGTAGGTCGTTTCCGCTCGTCTAAAATCGCCTAATGTCCTGTCAACCGTCCTCACGCTGCAGACACTTCGACACAGAATTTTATCTAAATTAGTATAAAAATCCACTGCCTACCTACCGGGCTGTGTCTCCGCTTTGTTTTTCTTGGGTGACACCAGATAGTTGCTGTTGCAAACAGTACAAGACTAACGTAGTAAAGCGAAGGTCCTATCTGTAATACGTAATGCATTTACAGTTGCTGCTTTTTCCATCGTTCGACCCCATCTTTCCTGCCTATGATGACGCGACTCGCATCAAACTGTCCGTCTATAAAAGTGACTCTCGACTAAATGACCGGAATTTTTCGTGATTTTCATCAATTTTGCAATGACATTATCAGGCTATAATTTAAAATCGGCCATGACTGATACTTTCCAAATTCATTACAAATTATAGTATTCATTAAATACGTGACAATTTTTATGAGTGCCAGACACTTAACGCTTTGGAGCACGCACTTGATTTGGAACGTACAGTCGAACTCAGTTTTAATGTCATCGAAGGGACTGAAGAAACAGCGACATTATAAATGGGTGTTGTTCTAAGCGATGTGTGTGTGGTGAAAGTGAAGGAAAGGTATTTCAATACAAAACATGCCTGCCGGCACATTAGTTAATGCTAACGCCATGATCTATTTCAGATTTAAATTTCAATTTAAATTTAGGTGTAATGAAAATTAGTTCCTATTTTGTTAATTTTCATGCAGGTTTATGCTAAAAATACATTAACTTAAATTTAAAATTTAGGAACAAAAATTATTATAATAAATGGACCGCTCGCTGGTACATTGTCTTTGCTTAAACAATTTAAGCAGCGCTTTATCGACGTTACTGCATTCAGGCTCTTGAAATCGCTTTATTCTCCATCCGTTCTCATCAAACGCATTACTGGATTAGTTTCTGTTTTTCCACATCTTTTGGATTGTAGAATTGACAAGGCCAAATTCCCACTTGTCAGTTTTCTTTTTTTCCATTTTCTATTTTCGTATCACTTTTTTTTTTTGACGATCAAAACCTTCCTGTGATTCGTGACTGTAGCCATGAAGTTACCACGTCACCAGTCTCCTGTTAACTGAAGGACTAGAAATGCAACAGTGTAACTTTACGCACAAATTGAATTACCGTTAATATTATCATTTCCCAGGCCTGTAATTTATATAGCTACCTGAAAGCATAGAGGGCTTTCTGTCTAAAGGACGAACCTACTTCTTGGAAAATCATATTGGAAACGATGATTGGCAATGTCGTTACATCCGAGGTAGGTGCGCTTATGTAGGTCGTACTAAGCAGGGCAGGAAAACACATGTCTTATGGGGAACTTGTTCTTACCACAGAATGTATAACGTTATAGCTGAGGTGTCACACGGACCGAGGTCGTCATAACCGAGTTCAACTGTACTTACGTCGCTGTAAACACACAGTCTCATTACAACGACGAGACGGATAACGTTGGTTTAAAAAATGATGGTTGTGTATCGTGATGGGAAAACTATAAATGCACGGCGCCGCAAGATGCAGAGTGTATAAAGTGAAACCAGGTTGCAGTGGTCACTGCTTTAGCAAAAGGTCATGTGCGCAGTAAGAGATATCAACATGGCACTGCTCCTGCTGTTTCTGTCAGAGTGAATGACACACCGGCAACGTATTTTGAAAGCCAGGTAACATAGTGATAAATGTAATATCGTGATACCATTTTGCTGCCTTCGGCAGTGAGAAGATAATGCATGTTTCGGGCTGCAGTATGGCTGTTACAGAGGGGGTCTCTGAGCGTGTAGAATGGCGCTACAGCAGGAAGCACATGTAAATGCCCAGGCTTTGCAAGTCAAACAGAGCGTGAAAAAAAGGTAAGCGCATAGAGACAAGAGTATTCATAGTTGGTTACGCTGCGTTCGTGTAATATGTGGGACAGAAAGGTGATCTATGAATGTAATGCTACGCAAATAAATGTCGAGTATTTTTATCTAAATCTGGCTACTAAGAATAGTCATGGGAAACTCAGGAAATTTGCCTTTTTTCTTACGCATTTGGTTTGTCCTCTGTTTGTACGTCGAAGGGAAGGCAGCAAAAGACGTGCTACAGCGCTGTCAGCTCCGAAAGTGGTGTATGGAAGACAGTTTATGGCTACAGTGTGTACAAAGAAGCAAAGGAAGGCAGGGGCCATAACGCAAAATAAAAAGTAATGCTTAACAAAGAGAGATACAAAGATGCACATTGACATTCTTCAACTTGGTTATCCTGCTGTGAACTAGGCAGCAGTTATATCGAAGCGGTAGAATCCAGTTGAAATGTGATGGCACACGGTGATGCACGGCAGGGGAAGTGAAGGGGGAACTGGCGAATGGAGTGGGTAGCCAGTACTCTTCATACTACCTGGGAACATGGTGTATCCAGCATTACTACCGCTGATGCGCCCACCTCGGCTGCCAGTAGTCGACTGAACTGACGCCCTCGCCGATTTAAATGGACTCGTCCGTTTCGCAGAAAGAAGAAATCTGGTTTCTGCGCCTGTGCCATCACATTTCAACTGGCCTCTAACATACCGCTACTCTAATCTGTTCTGGACTGTCAGAGTACTGGCCCCATTATATGCACAGACTGTTTATCTCTCTTCTTTATTCCTTCAGTGTTTCCTTATTTATTTATCCTTCACATAAATTTGATTATATTGTGACTATTTCGTTTGGGTATATTTTGTACTGTGTTTGTTTTAACTTGTACTGTGGTTGTTTTAACTTGTTTTGTAATGTTTGGGTGTGTGTATGTGTGGGCTTTGTAATGTGTGGGTGTTTTGGTAATATGTATACTTGTATTTACTGTATTTTGGATTGCTTGTACTGTTTTCTGTATTGTTTCGTTTATGCACATTTATTCTTATTTGTTTTGTCTGTACTAGTGTACGGACTACTACCACCGAGTGACAACTCAACTGAAGTTAGTAATACTACTACTACTACTACTACTACTACTAATAATAATAATAATAAACAACTACACTTCAACATATGCAAGGAAACAGGGGTACAATTGGACAAAAAAACACTGGTATGAACATGTGCCAAAATCAGTAGAAACAAGTCATGGAGGCAAGGTAACCATATTGTGGAACCAACAAGTACAAACTGACAGAACTGTCCCCAACAACAAACCAGACATTATAATCCGTGATAATGAAAAGGGAACATGACAGGAGACAGAAATGTGATTAAAAAAGAAGCCGAGAAGATTCTAAAATGTAAAGGCCTTACAATAGAAATACAGCGCATGTGGAATGTAAAAACAAAGGTCATACCAGTAATAATAGGGGCGACTGGGACTATTTCAAAGTCGTTCAGAAAATACGTGAGCAACCTACCAGGAAAACATGAAGTTAAGGAACTCCAGAAAACAGCCATATTGGGCACTGCACACATACTTCGGAAAGTACTAATGTAAAAGTACAATAGATTCAACACTGGAACTAACGATATGAGCACCATTAATGACAACAACAGAATAGCTGTATTCCCTAGGGACATTGTTTGTCTCAGGAATATAAGTATAAATACCCTGCATAAAGGAGATGATGATGATGATGATAATAATAATAATTATTATTATTTAATGCCTTCGATTGATGTAGGCTAGCTCAGGTGGTATACTGACTAGGCTACAAGATGTATGACAGAAATTGGGTTTAATTCGCGGCTGGGAAAACGGATAATTCTTCTTTTCAAAGCATCCAGACGGACTATGGGTGCTACCCAAACATGTATCCGATTGGTAGCGCTCGCCCTTTAGCCGGGGTTAAAATGGCTGGCGCGTTAATCTGACGACTCACCTCATCAGTGGCGAGGCCAAAATGCTAACACAAGTGTCGGTGTGCTGTGTTGCTTATTAATTGAGCACACAGCTGTGTGTGTGTGTGTGTGTTTTAAGGCCCAGTACTCCCGCGCACCCGGCATCGTGTTCCACTTTCACCAAACCCCGCCCGTTGCTCGCATCAATGTCTGATCCTTTCACAACCAACAGACACGCACTTGATCCCACTATCGGAAATCTTTGGGGTGTTAACGGAGTAAACATAGATGAAGGACTGCACTGACTGCCAAACGTATCAGACCTGCTATCAGGGTACGTCTAATTGGAGCAGAAACAAACAACCAGGACAGGTATGTGTTTATTCTGAAGAGTGCTCGTTTCCCCAATGTTGCGAGCAGTCTCGGTGTACAAAGACGTATCTCCATCTACTCACAGGCGAGGACTATGTAGAAAGTTGCAGATAAGAACATTCAGAATTGCAGAGTTACCGGTTGGTGTGCAACGTGGTGCCTGACATGAAGCGTGGAACGAGGATGTTTGACGAGAATTTTCGTACCTAAGAGGACGGAAGTAGTAGGAGGATGTTGCAAATCACATAATGACGCGCTCCGTAAACTGACAAGTAAATTGAAGATGTGACGTCGTGCAGTCTGTTGCATTTCAGAGGATCATCTTGCATCTTTCTTGTAGGAGTTCTGTTCAAAATTTCTCAAATCGATTAAAAAACGGGGGTTTTTCCCTGTGACGCTGCGGCCCCACGCGGGCCATGGCCTCCTCATTCTTGAGGTTTCTAGATCTCACAACGACGCATCACAGTCGGTAGGACTTCTCTGGAGGAGTGATCAGCTCGTCGCAGAGACCTCTACCTGACAACGTACGACACTCACAACAGACAAACATCCATGTCCCTGGTGGGATTCGAACCCACAATCTCAGCAGACGAGCGGCCGTAGACCTACGCCTTAGACCGCGCGGCCACTGGGACTAGCTTAAAAACAGTACGAACCAGATAAATGTTATTAAACATTGCGTCGTTTGAAACAGCCCCTTCCTACATCAGTGCAACGATTCAAAAGATGTTCACATGTTTCCCAGCATCCCGTACGAGATTTTCAAACTGCTGGGTTAGGTGATTTAATGATTTTTCTTGTACTGTTTATGTTTATTCAAATAGTTGTTTTGAAACTAATTTGCAATTTCTTGAACAGGGTAATGTCTGCTGTAGAGACACACGGACATACAATGTATATGGAGCCATATGTATCTGGCAATGTTCTGGTCATTACTTTCTGCTTCTCTCAGACTCCTTGAAGGGACACGCAGCATTCTTGATTCACTGTGTGACCTCTAGGAACGGACTCGATTGCACCAAACTTTGACAGTTGCAAAAAATTATAAGCATGGTCTTCCAGTTCGATATGTTCTGTTGTTGCTCTTTTTTTCCAGTCTTTGACTTCCACTGTGAAGATTTATGCTGCATTTCGACATAATTCAGTCCTAACAAAACGTAATAGGACTGAATGGAAAACAGCAACAGAATTTAGGCAGTTTATTAAACAATGCACAATCGTCGCATTGTTGTCACATTTATTTAAAGGGCGGTTGCATGCGCATTCTAAGTGCTCCTGTGCGTACTTGAAACCTGGATGACATACAACATTACGTACTTTGTCATAGATTACTTTATGTTCTCTCGTTTCGATTAGAAAGCACTGTGTTTCGGATGGTGGTTCTGCCTCCTGCATCAGTTAAAAACTGAAACATAGTGTTTCGTCACTTGGGAGGGGGGGCAATCTGTATCCCCGGACACAAAGAGTAATTGCAGTAATTGTAGTCATAGTACATGTCAAAAGTCAACAGCGGAAGACAGAAAGGAAACAGAGCCCCTATTAATTATAAAATTTATCCCATGACTTAGCAATAACGGTACACGTTTGCTTGAAATCAAAAACAAAATTGTGGAACCAAAGGAGTTGTTTTCATGCTTTGCACTGACGCCGAAAGCAGACACAGTTTATTGTCACAATCGTTTAATAAGGCACCTCTGTCGCTCATGTTTAGGAACGTCACAATTTGGGCATAAAAATAAAAGGAATATGAGACGCTTTGGGACTATAGAAAGCATGGCAGAGATGGGCATTACGAAGCATTGAGCATTGAAGAAAAGACGCCACTTGGTAGAACTAAGAATACATGTGATAATAATACTGAAATGTAGGTTAAGGAAGTAGAGTGGGAGGATGTGGACAGGTTTTGTGTTTTCCAGATAAATTTTCAGTGGTAGAATGAAATCCACGATCCCTTCTAATCTGGTAAATTTCTTGACTAGCTGCGTGATTTTTGGCTTCTCGAAAAGAATCGTGCTTCATGGAGTTAGCCTACCGCCTAAAGGTGTCTGCGCCTGGTTTTGTAACGACCAGTCACAATGCTACTTCTTAACGTCACCTCGTGGTTATCGCAGGAATATGTTTTCTGTTGGAAACAATATGTTTACAAGACTTTATCCGAGACATGTACTTGCACGTCGATGAATACCATGAGAAGATATTCTACACAAGAAATAATATTCTAGGAACAATCCCATATTCTGTTTTCAAGGGAAGTTAACGGCGTTTGTAATCGTATTCCATATCGAACAGAAATTTAACATTGTATAGTGCGGTACGTACGACATTTTTACAGTTCATTTAGCAAATGTTTTACGTTTTGGGTCTTCAAGATTCGGACACTGTGAAATGCAGTAGATGACGACCAGATGACCACAAGTCCACAATATAAATCTTCGCCTTTGTGAAAACCTCATATCCTTCCGACGTTCAGATATTTTTTTTTATTATGATAAGCATGCTCCATTACTTGGAGTAATACTACATGCTGATATTACGTGATAGTTTCGTTTGTAGGAAATGCCGAGTCTGACATTTTGTGTCTGTTCGGCATGTCCTTTACAATTGAGGTATTATTATTAACAAAACAATTTAGCAGAGCTCTATATCATAGGTAACAATTTATGTACGTATCCTTGTGACAAGTGTTCCAAGGTTATTGTTTTTGTAAATTGAAGAAATGACTTCAAATGTTTCGTTATTAACTCTTCTTTACTAACAGGCCAGCTCCCGGATTTTAGAACTTTTTCCTTAAATAAGCCTCTTTGTGTTTTATGTAGTATAAAGTATATGGTCTAGTGTTTGGTCTTCCTTGTTGCAGGGGCATGTCGCACTGTCCGTTATCTTGAATCTGTGGAAGATATGCCCTAGTTTTCCCATGTCCAGTTACCATTGCCGTAAAGTTCGGGTTTACGTTTAAACTCAAGTTAATCCTGTCTCATACGGTTGGGAAAAACTGTTTAGTTACGGATGCCTTCTTACACTGTTCCTATTCCTCTTGCCGTTCAGGTATAAGTGTACCGACGTTTCAGAGGATTCTGCTGCCTCCATCGTCAGCCTACATGAACGTTTTGAGCTGCAGAAGACCGGAAAGAAATATCGCGGTTTATTAAGAGGCTTTTCCTTTTCATTGTGCCTTTCATACCTCATATTCGTCCTTCTTTCTTCGTTGTAATAGTAAAGTAATTTACAACTTTATCCTTCAGACGACGGTGTTTTGAACTACTATATTTGCACGTACGTGAAAACAGCAAGTTTCCATGGAAACGTTGTGAAAACGAGCTAACACAAACACATATCATCTCGTATTTTATGAAGGGGCCTACACATACATCCTTCCGATCGCACTATGGCCCTGGGGTCGACTCAGCCTCTAACAGAAATGATTACCAGGACTATTTCCTGGGGGTAAAGGCGGCCGGTACGTAAGGCTGACAACCTACCACCATCCTGTGCCGTTGTCACGAAATCTGGGAACCTTAACATCCTGGAACCCTCTGGGCCTGTCCAGGCCTATAATGGGACTGCTTTACCTTTAACTTTACCCACACATAAATGAACAGACTTCTTCCTAGATCAGTTGAGGACGCTTTTATTATTGCTGCTTTTAACGTCTGTCGTTCATCCATCTTCATCTTCAGCGTCCTTTCTTTCCTGCTTCATTATTTCAACCTTTCCTTCACACCCACCACTCCAATTAAGATCACAGGTTCCACTGGATCATTCTCTGCTCTGATTTGTGACTAACCCACTTCCTTGCAATGTGTAATCTTTGTCCCATTGTCGCTTCGTATTCTGCCATAAAAGTGCAGGCAGTAGGTTCATCCGAAACGTCGTGTCTAATAAAACACACAGCGTAAAATCCCCAAAGACCGTAACATTCATTAATATTATGTTTCAGTGTTATTTCTTCTTTCAAATTCTAGTTAACGTGTACTGTGACACTGGCAAAGAAAGAGATTGTACCCTGGGCGAAGGACCGGTGCTGTTAGTAGTAAGTATGCAATTGCCACTGTGCATACGCAGCGTGTTCTGTTGGCGTATGGAGAACAAGGAGGTAAAGCTTCACGCATAGAAAATCAGGACAGTAATGGAGATGAATGATAGACCAAATACTTTTCCACTTTTATCAAAAGTGTTACATCTTGTCCTAAGAGGCACAAGCAGCCTACCTTCGCGCTGGTTAGGCTTGAGGGTTTGAGGCTGCATGAAATTGTGTTGCTATGTGGAAATGTACGTTCCAACAGGTCACATTGTTGCACCAACAGGACAGTCCATCTTACGGCGCAGTAACGGTTCAGTATGTACGATATATTATATTTTACTTTGAATCATATCGAGCGCAAGATTTTGGTTGGTTAACCTAACTGAAGGATCCTCTTGCAAGTTATAGGCGCAGATGAAAGTGTAATATTTAGGAACAGAGTGGAGCGTATGCATATATGATATTAATCTTTTTCAGGATGGGGGCCAGTACTGGGCCGTTGTGAAGGCGTTATGACATTTTACGAGAGAGACAGAAGCTTTTTATTTAACGAAATTGCCAATTTCTTAGTTTATATAGCGCCGAAATATGGTAGAATGATGCTGGGTTGGGGAAACCGAAGTATTCGAGGAGAAATTTGTGCCAGTGCCAGTTTTCCGCCACAAATCCCACGCAAAATCTCCTGAAAATGAATCAGGGCCTCCGTAGTGAGATGCCAGCGACTTACCGCCTGAGCCATAGCACGGCTTGGATGAACGTTCGAATTCCATAAAGTTTGGGGAGTTCCGTGAGAGAAACTGGACGATAAGCTGTTCAGGAAAGATGCTTAGCCATAGGATTAATAATAATAATAATAATAATTATTATTATTATTATTGGTATTGTTATTAGTATAGAGTAAATGGTGCCGTGCTAGGCGATCGGGGAATGTAGGTTCATTTCCAGGCAGGAGCAGAGTTTTTCTGTACACCTTGTTCAGAACAGCTGTGGTGTCCATCCAGCACCCTATCCAATGTTATCTGGACCTCTTTCGTTTTAAATTGGGTAAATCGTGTGGAGTTCATCACTGAAGTCTACCCAGTTCCGAGAGTAAGCTTCATATGATACATTCCCGTTGGTGTAACAGTCAGAGTATCTCAATCACAACCAACACACAATTTGCGAACAATTTTATTGGACTGCGAATAGTTCCAACCCTAGACTCGGGTCATCATCAGGCCATGATACAATTTGTGAACAAATACAGAAACTAAAAACCACTAAGTTGGATATCTCTCCTTTTACATTAAAAATACTTTAAAATGTATGTAAATATAGAAAGGTAAAATCAATTACAAAAGAGCCCAAGGACGTATTGAATGTAATAACTGTTTTGTTTTTTAAAAACTGTTTTTAAAAATTACCAATTTCAAGAATTTCATAGGTAGAGATAAGTATTGCTGTATGTCAACTGTGGCCTTTCTTATTAACAGTATTAAGGATAAAAGTATTTGTATGCTGCATGCCACTTTTTATTCTTAACACATTCTTATTCCATGCAGCAGAGCCCTTCTTGAGAAGATAGCCGGTTTTCAGCTAGTCAAGAAATTCTTCGCATTTTGTGGAACCCGAAGGCTCATTACCGCATTCACAAGTGCCCGTCACCTGTACCTATCCTGAGCCGGCTCGATCCAGTCCATGTCCCCCCATTCCACTTCCTGAAAATCTGTCTTAGTATTATCCTCCATTTACACCAGTGTCTTCTAAATGGTCTATTTCCCTCAGGTCTCCCCACCAAAACCCTGTATTCTTAACACATACAGGTACTTTTATTCTTAAGAAAGACTTACCTCTACCTGTGAAATTTTTAAAATTGGTATTATTTTTTAAAAATATTGTTAAAAAACAAAATAGTTAATGCATTTAATTCTTCCTTGGACCCTTTTGTCAGTGACTTTACCATTGTATATTTTACATATATTTTAAATGTATTTTTAATATAAAATGGGGATACATCCAACTTCATTATTTAGTGTCTGTGTATGTTCATATTGTTGTATCATGGCGTGATGATGACTTGAGTAAAGGGCCGAAACTAGTCGCCGACTAATAAAACTTTCCACAAAGTGTGTGTTGGTAGTGATTGTGAAATTTTGTAGATACTGTGAAGTTAAGAATACTTGGAGCTTCATACCTATTCCCCATACGCCTTCAAACCGCAGTCCTTAACTACGCGCAGGGACATCATTGCCAGTACGTGAGAGTAAGTCGTGGATGGTTGCATGAGAAGCAGGTTTGACAGCTGCCAGTTCGTATACATAATCATGTCGTAATTGCAAGGACTGGACAGCTGTATCGATTGGTGGGGCGGTTCGATGTTTCGCCGGAAATTGTTTCTTCCTGACCTGTAATCATCCGTGTATTCACAGTGCAACCATTGAACCCATTCGGAGCTTGGTACCGGCAGGGGGTTTATTGATACCACATCTATCTGCCGAAGTGTCTTCAATCTCAGAATAATTCCTCTGAAATAATATTTCGTCAAAAGCAAAAAAATACAGGAATAAAAATGGATGAACTTGGGAAGTATGTGCATGGCCCAGCGATTGTGAGATTATTGCACAGTTTTGTACAATTGTCTTTCAAACAGTTACACCGAATACAAAACTGTCTGTTCTTTACATCTGTTGTTCCAAACGTTTCTTTTCTTCCATTAAATGCGGTACGTAGCAATGTTACGATCAATATCCGAGCAGAAACATCCGTAGGTCTTTATGTATACTGTCTGTTATTCTTGTCCGATTTGACAAAAATTATAACTTGGAGATACATTCGTATATTAATTAAATCGAAATGTGGAATTTTAATGAAAATTCCTTGGGCGACTCTTCGAGTTTCTACAGATGGACAGACAAATATGGCGCACCTACAAACGGTATTTTGGAACGTTTCCACGTGAAGGCAGCATCAAGTACAGAGTGTCTACTTTAATGTTGCCCCGAACACGGCAGGTTTATCGCGTAACAAGCATGCATCCTCGGGTGACACGCCGTGACGGCTGTCATGCTCAGGGACAGTGTTTGAATTGTACATGTATTGCCACTGCGTTATTTCATACATTAGAATTTTTTTATGTGCCCGGTTGTTACATAGGATTTGTGATTTGTGCATGAGTACATATTTATGCCATGGGGTACTGGGTTACGGCACTGATCAGTCTTGAGCCTATAAAAGGAATTACGAATAGCGGACCATCAATCTTTATTGAGATTTGTCCGTTGTGGTGTGGATTGAAATAGCTGGAAGTCCTGAACTTGAACGTATAGGATTTAGATAAAGTTGGAAAGCGTGGACATCAGCTCCCGGAATTCGGATTCTGTCTTTAACGTCTGAAGACTGATGTCTTCTGGGATGATTTGCCATGTCGATTGGTGAGTGGTTACGAACATTTCGGCAGATCGCATTTCGTTGAGCTTGAGGACCAAGCAGGCCACGAAGTGTGAAACTGCTTCACCTCAAAAATGAAGGCTCTGCGACCCGTTGACAAGTTGGTATCTATTTACCAGACGGTACGGCATAACATCTCAAAAGATTTGAATTTTCAGTAGCACCACCTTGAGAACCACTTCTCTTGCACTTTTCAATAATTGCTATAGGCCTGTGTCTATTCTGAAATGCTAACAATTTCCGATTCGAATGCATGACAGGTGTTTGACTATAGCGTGACGTCAGCTTCCAGGCCTCCATCACCGTCTTTTTCAGTATAAGAGTAAGAAGCGTTGGAGAAACTCGCGTTCTGCTGCTCCTCTTCATTAGGACAGTTTTGCTGTCTGTTGGTCCTTTCATAAGGACATTCTGAGGGTACAAGGATCTCTTTACCAGTGGAGCCAACACATTCCGCTACCTTTTTAAATTTATAGTCGCCTTCGCCTAGTCGCAAAGGGCGCCTTTTAGTTCATGTACGTCCGTCTTTATGTCTGCCTATCTGTCCGTTTGTACGCAGATATCATCGCGGCTACCACCGGACGGATTTCGATATAATTTCACAGTGGAGGCTTTCATGGAAATATTTGGAGAAATTCCAAATTTTGTTAAATACAAGGAAAAATATTGGGAAGATTACATGTAGACTTCAGTAGGTTTTATTGTTGTTGGCGACATTAAATCGCCATAAAAGTGTTCCCTTCGAGTGAAATGGTGTCAGGCTGTTACGGTATCCGAGGAGGTATAAACGTTACCCGAACGCGCCACAATACATTAACCTTTTGGCGCCGGAATTATTTTTTTAATTTTAGCACACTCTGTATATAAACTTTGAATAATACAGGAACCAAATACATTAGAATTATGAAACAAACTGCATTTTGACGAGAAAAAAAACGGAGCGTATACACCACGTTTAAAATATTCAGTACCTATATTTGTTGAATAAATATATAAAATGCAACTTTAGAGGTTAGCGGTGCGGTACGACCACTATAGTTGACATTAGGCGTCAAAAGGTTAATTGTCTATCATGTTATCTTAAAAGAGTGTGAAAATGTTGACGATAGAGTTGTCCTTGGTGCTTCGTTATGTATCACTCCATACGGACGTACTGGGAAATGCTGGTATAGCTTCACACATTCTTAACCTCGGCATTAGATGGAAGTGGGCCGTCAGTCTCACGCTCTGACCACTTTACCTCCTGGGATTGGGCACCTGGTAAGGAGACTGGCTGTACCCCCAAATTTGTCTGTAGCCTGAAATCAAACTTCGACTGTACATTTGTACAGCCTGTAGCCTAATCAGGCTAAGGAAAAGTGTCTCACCCATGAAAGTATAGATCAGGACTGACCAACCTTACGCACGCGTAGATGGAAAGATAATATTAAGATAGATCTCGAGGATGTGGGATGGGAGGGCACGAACTGGATTGATCTGGCTCATTACAGGGACACGTGGAGGGCACTTGTAAATGCGGGAGTGAACTTTCGGGTTCCATAAATTGCGTGTAATTTCTTGACTATCTGAGAAAACAGGTTAGCTTCTCAAGAAGGACTCTGCTGCATGGAGTAAGTACGTAAGGGCCACACTATTCGTAAGGACTCTCCCGAGAGTCACGCTTGCCTATACATTTATTTAATAGGGTGGGAAGATTGCACTGACTAGAATGCCATTATTTACCAACACGGAATTTGTTTTGCTTGCTGTTTATCGAAGTTGCCACATTACGTTCTGTAGACAAATTTTGTTTGTTAAACTGTATTACTTAAAGTATTCAGGCGACCGAAGGCTACAAATACTTTCGTCGAAGGCCGCATGCTCCCCGAAGGTCACAAGTTGTTCAGCACTGGTATAGATGATAGACGAAGTTAAAGTAAAGAGCCTGAAACGTCAACACGCTTTGTGATTTGGGGTTCTGACTGTGGTGACTCTTAATAGGTCTTGCAGATATATGCCGAGTTTACGGGGAATGTCTTCTCTATTTTAATGATCGGCAGTGCAGATGATGTATTTAGCGAGTACTTTTGAAACATCTGTAGGCTTATACCAGACATCGCGGCGTCAAATTAAGAAGAAAGCATTTGAATAAAGGTTGACCAACTAGATGACACTTGCTTTATTATCTACTGCTCAACATGTTTCAGACGTTAATACGTCCATCTTCAGGAGCTATCGACTACTTGTTGCTTTGTGTAGGCTGATTTGAGGCGTGCTGGTATTGTGTAGCGGGATTGTCTCTTGGTGATGTGGTATCCGAGTGCAGGCTGAACTCGATTACCACATCACCAAGGCGCCCTTTGCCACTAGGCGAAGGCGACTATAAATTAAAAATGGCACATCACCAACAGACAATCCCGCTACACAATGCCAGCACGCCTCTAGTCAGCCTACACAACGCAGCAAGTAGTCGCAAGCTCCTGAAGATGGACGTGTTAACGTATGAAACATGTTGAGCAGTAGATAATAAAGCAAGTGCCATCTAGCTGGTCAACCTTTATTCAAATATCAAGATGGTGCACGGTCCAATACGCATAAGAAGAAAGCAGTCTTCATGTATGCATTAGTTATAAATCTAGTGTTCTTAAGACATGTGATGCTGGTGATCACGTGTCCTTACGTGTGACCCATTTCTGTTCTTCAGTGCTCATGCTTTTCCGAAACACGAACACCTAAATTGCAGTGAGTTTTCCGAGGGCCCGTACATTGCCTGCCTCACAATGAACAGTATGAATAATAATTATCAAATAAAACATTAAATACATTGTTTCTTCCGCCCTGAAAACGTAGGCAGCACGTTCCTCCGAAACATTTGTATCTGTTTACCAAACTACACGGTGTCACACCCAAAAAACCTTTTATTCGAAAGTTCGTCAACAGATGAGCACATTTTACGCAATTTCGTGTGCTTTCTTATGTACACACTGTACTGAGAGTCTCATTTAGGTCGATCAAAATATCCGTTGTTGTGACGTAGTTTGCTCGTCGTTTTTAGGCGCGTTCACAAAATTGCGAAAAGTGACTGTTAGCTTCGTCATGTCTGTTCGTCCGTCTGTCCGCGTAGAACAACTCGGCTCCCACTGTACGGATTTTCATGAAATTTGATATTTGATTATTTTCCGAAAATCTATCGAGAAACTTCAACGTTCATTAAAATCGGACAAGAATAAAGGGTACTTTACATGAAGACCAATAGACAGTTTTTATCATATCTCGCTCAAATCTTCTTAGAATGCAAAATGTTTCCGACATAGGTTGTATATAAACTCGAAACACACGTTTTACGTTCAGTGTGAAAGAACAAGTTTCACACCCGCATAAACCAACAGGCAAAATTATAATTCTGTATATCATAACCTTTATATTCTGGACAGAAAATTGTAAGGCAGTAGATTCTATACCGAATAATAGCAAGCATTCCCTGACTTCTGACCGCCTCTGTGGTATAGTGGTCAGAGCTTCTGGCTATAGATACAGAGGTCCCGGGTTCGATCCCCGGCGCTACCAGATTTTCTGAGTAGTAGTTGGTCTGGAACGGGGTCCACTCAGCCTCGTGAGGTCAATTGAGGAGCTACTTGAATGGAAAAAGTAGCGGCTCCAGGTCTAGAAAACAGAGATTAACGGCTGTGGGGACCCGTTGCGCTGACCA
>Ga0123352_10003876_pt1 | contig 21825 bp, 18 predicted proteins | sample TergutLab28metaG_FD_89700 | JGI IMG/M metagenome (GOLD analysis project Ga0123352, IMG submission 89700) | Labiotermes labralis P1 segment gut microbial communities from Petit-Saut dam, French Guiana - Lab288 P1 | ecosystem: Host-associated > Arthropoda: Insects > Digestive system > Gut ...
TGGATTGGGCTGGCCCAGGATAGAGACAGTTGGTGGACGCTTGTGAGTGCGGTAATGAACCTTCGGGTTCCGTGAAATGCGGGGAATTTCTTGACTAACTGCAAACCAGTTAGCTTCTCAAGAAGGACTCTGCACAATGGAGTAAGTAAATAAGTAATATACCTCTTTCTTTGGTTTCAGTCAATTTAAAGTGGGGATAATTTTATTATCTAGGATCAGGTCGAAAGGCTTGCTTCTCACTTACTTTGAGTCTGACTATTTAAATAGTACTTTTTGAGTGAAATTGTTCTGTAATGTGTCTGTTGTCTGTGAGACATGTCTCTTGTTATGACAATTATGAAGTTACAACAGACTGTCGTGCAAAATAGGCTTGTATTGGAGCGATAGGTTGGTTACAAACAGTTCAGTAGTTTAGAAGTTGAAACACACAGACGAACCTTCTCTGCTGAATCCATTTTATGTGACTGTGTGTAAGGAACGCATTACACACGAACAGGGGCACAGTATGTTGTTTTCTCAGCAGCAGTACTATCGTTTTTAGAAGAGGACATGAGCAGAATGCTGTCACCTGTCTTACAGGTTTTAGCGTTTTTGTTGTCCGTCCGTCCGCCTGTCCCAACCGGTACCTTACAACTCCATCTCATCTTTATGCCCCGTCTAGGGGGAATAATACAAAAAATAATCTCTTTCAGGACCAGTATTCTTTGAGGATATAGATTCTGAGTCTGATGTTAAGATGTGCAGACTAACTTTAGTTGGTAAAGGAATATTAATAATGTAAATTACTAATAATGTTGCAGAATACGCCGGTATTCAGATTGCAGCATATCTTTTCCATTTCTTCGCATAGAGCGGGGCACCTGGAACCATGGGTCGCGACACACTGATGTGTTGCCACCAGTCGCTACGTGTGTCGTGATAAATTTCACCATCTGCAACACCATTCATTATCTCAATACTAGAATTATCGTGGCACTGTCGACCACTCAATGACATAATATCAGACTCGCATTTGGAGGGAGAAACTGTGAGCTGCCAGTCCCATTTCTCCCACTGACGAAATTCGCTCGAAGACAGTATTTTCAACACATTAATTATAATTAATCTGTAAAGTGTATTTATGACAGTTCTTGACAGTAAGCTGCTCGATTTACGCTTATATGTTTTTATTCCATTAATTCTTTGGCATTTCCATGAAACTGTATCTGTTACGCGGACGTCATTTTGCAGGTGTGTCACAGCAGAGAGAAGATTGAGTGCCCCTAGGGTAAAAAATTAATTAGAAAAATTTCATATTGCTGTTTCAGGGCAGGATTTTCCATGGGCGATCATACTCTGTTTGTGCCCAACGCCTTATTTGCAGAAAATCGTCGTCGTTTGTGCCAACGTCTCAGAAAGAACACCAACGTGCCCCAGAATGCATTCATCCTACTTCAGGGTGGAGAGTCGGTCAGCTTGTACGACACCGATGTCGAATACGTCTTCCGACAGGTAGGTTATTCTTAATTACTGGGTAAACAATTTCCAGTGCCACTATTGTGTCTTCCACCGCCATATTTACGGGGAATAGGTAAGCGACTAAACGGCAGCCAAAGAAACGTGTTAATTCTTGCATCTCCGATATCATACTAAGAGAATTCCGTTGGGGCGCCTCTTATAAATGCTATCCGCCGTCCGGATGTACGCACTCGGAGAAGTGCACCGAAAATGTTTTGGAGAAAATGATACACGCGTTTTATGTTGCTTACATTTTTCTTCAGTTTTACATTTTTCTAGATAAATGCACACAGCGGTCTGTGTGAGTACCTTTGAGTTGCGGAATGATTCGCCTGGCTCATCGTCCCACGCGAAGGAGGAAGAAAAAGGCATGATTACATTTATACTGCATTGAAAAGAAGCGTATTTTTTCTTTGAATGTAATCATTACAATATTACTTTGAATGCTGTGTACTCTGTATATATTTATTTGTATTTAATTTTATTCCGTTGTATATAATCGTAGTTATAAAAGCAGCTTTAACACGGATTGTTTGTGCATTCAATATTTGCCATTTTGAATGAGTATCCACTAACAGTGGGTAGTTTATTGTGCACTCAATGTTCATTTACTTCAATAAAAAGGAAGAGCGTGTCTTAGCCTTATTTATTTACAGTCGCCTACCCTGATGCGTTTGTCGTTTAAAAATTGGACAGACACATTTGGAATACTTAGCCTTATCAGCATTTCAGTTAGAAACGCCAGTTTTTTCTGTTTATAACAAAGCATCAAAACTTAGTATTTATGGTTTGCTGTGTACAGGAAATGACAGAAAGAACGCGGTAGCACTGTTACGCTGTGCGTACGTTTTCCAACTTGTTTATATGTCTTACGTAGTGGAGCTGTCTCTAGCGAGAACCCATTGCCGTACCTAAGTTTGGGATGTGTACAGGAAGTCCCAGAGCTATGAACGCCCGACTTTACGAACATTCGTGCAAACGAACAGCGCCACAACAAACGTTACTGATTACCAATTCTGCCCGTCGAACTGCGACTCGTATTCATGACACAATCATTGCAGCGTGGGATGTCCAGTCTTCCGTAGAAACATTTTAAACTAAAATGCCTAAAAAGAAACCGATAACACAGTCAGCAGTGTACACATGTTATGGATCGCAACTGTGTTCATTGTTTAACTCCCACATGTTTCGACCTCATTGGCAATCCTCAGGGAGACAACTTGAGATATTTTAAAACACTCAAGCCTTCACATTCTTTCAAAATACAATACAAACATATCCTTACGTAAATTAGTGTATGCACATTGTGTGTTAATCAAGAATTTACTGGACGCTTATTACATGATTAGAATTATTAATTTAAGTATTACGTGTGTGTTCCATAGTGTGTCCTTTGTATGTTAATTAAATACTACACTTATGATGTTCTGTGGACAGCCTCACTGAATATTATCTGCAGTAGTCTCCTTGAAGGTAACCATTGAGACCAAAACGTGGAGTTAAACATTAAATACAGTGTGACCCATAATCTGTATGCTTTGTTGTATTGTCATTTGAGACTGGGTAACGCGGTAAAAAAAATCATAAAACACGTCAAAGGAACTACTGTAATCAACATTTACAGCCTTTGACATATACACAACATCTCTTCAGCTTTTTCAGACTCTATTCTTCCTCCTTTCCCTTCTCAAATTAAACCTTTTTGTCCTCAGTAAACACTTATTGCAATAAAGAAGGCGGTATAGGAAATGAAGTAAATAATAAAGTAGTATTTTCGTTCAGTTTCATTACTTTTGTGCTCTTTTACTGCTATTACTGCTTTCTGTTATTATTCATTCCAAAATTACTGTAATCGTATTTCAGCTGTATAATATTGTGCATGTAGGAAACTGGTCCGAACAAAGACTCATGCATCACGTTTTGAAATACAAACCCACTCGGAACTTCCGTCTTCCTGTGTACAGTTCCTCTTGTCTCGGTCGGTAAGGGAGCTGTGTCGTGGTCAGTTGGTAAGTGGCATTGGTAACGGTTTATTGGGATGGCCTGGAGGATTGCCGAATAATTTTAACATGGAGATCGCCTGAAACTTAACTATTATTATTATTATTATGTGCTGGTTTGTAACTGACTTTTGTGCTGTTCCCCACTCATGTTTTATTTATGCTGTTAAGCCAACACCTACCTCAGCAAAGACGGTACTGAATTTAATTAAACTGCAGTGAACTGAATTATTTTCATCATCATCTGTAATCATCGTCGTTGTTGTTATTGTAGTTATTGCTGATGTTGTTGTTGTTGGTGGTCGTCGTCGTCGTCGTCGCCGTCGCCGCCGCCGTCGTCGTCGTCGCCGTCGCCGCCGCCGCCGTCGTCGTCGTCCGCCTGCTGTTTACGCTGGCTTTGTAGTTTAAATTACAGGGAATCATTTCGCAGTTAGAGAACGTATTCTCGTTTAAGCCATCGGGCTTTTTCCATTTCTGAACTAACCGACTGACATGGATTTCATACTTCTGTTATTTACTAACAGATACTGGATGTTGCAACCCAAGCTTAGTCACCTCCTCGTGAGCAAGTTGCTGCGTTCTTGTGGCCTTAAGGTCCGTCTGGCGCAATGAAATTGACTGTTTGTTTGTACACAGTTTAGTTTCAAGGCAGCTATTTCGTGCGTTACAAATACGAAAGCAAGATTCTTCGTGAGCTGTCATTTCAGATGAATGTGTTGTAACATAATTTGACATCGAACGTTGAGATTAGTGAGTAGCAGTATTTCAAAGCAAGAGCACAACCGTTTCCTTCCACGTTACTTGCTGTTCATCATTCACACTGTCCGTATCATTCGATGCACAAAACGTATGCAACTGAAAAAGCAAACGATCAGCTCAGGATATAAATGTGAAGACTGAGAATCTAAATACGAAATTAGCATATTTGCACTGTATTTCATTTTGTTATCCACTTCCATGTAGATGCTGGAAGGCCACGAAAGTCAGTAGCGTTCGCCTTCTTATTTTGTTACCCTTTGTGTCTGCTAATAAATGCAGTCACAGTGACCTCATTTTTATATTCTGCACGCACAATAAGTCACGCCGGTATTGAAAGTGCGAACTTTCCTCCTATTTATATTTCTGTCACGTGGTAATTGTTCAACAGCCTTCTAATGTTAATTTTATAGGCTGTGCAATGCACGAGTTTCTTTTCTGTTTTCGTTCTTTCACAGCCGTGTATGAAGTTACGAGAAAAGGCGGTAGTAACTTGAAGGGCGTTCTTACTTTTACCATCGATTCGTACTATAGTACAGGTTTAGTAACGCTGCGTACGTGCTGGACTTAGTTCAGGCCTGCTCGCTGTTAAATATTTTCTTAGCTTCGTAGTTTGAAAACCCTGTTCATTGAATATTGTCGGATCTAATTCATTCGCGTAGTCCCCCTGCCTATGTATCTTAGGCAGTTAACATATCTGCTAGCGCGTTTGTAAGCAGGAGGAAATAAAATTTTGTTTAAAGAAAACAATACGCGTTTGTGATACGTAGATGTAAACTAGCATAACGATTTCCATGCAAAAAGAAATGTTTATTATAAGGTAGCCAAGACGTTTAATACCCTTGGGCATATAATTAGGTTTATAAGAACTCGCCGTTGAACCCTGTTCTGAGCCAAATAAATCCACCACACGGTCACACCCACTTTTCTTAAACAGCCTTCTTCGCAATGTCTTCCTAGCTACGTCCATTTCTTCCAAGTGGTTTCTTCTCTTCAGGTTTGTATACCAAAGTTTTACATGAATTTATCTTCTCTAATTCGTCTCTCAGCTGCACTGTTCGACGATTTTTCAAACCCAAGAATATTCCTGACTGTGGTCCGTGTTCCCGCCCAACAGGTGAGTACGTGCAGCTGCCCCATTAGTCCGCTTTTCTACGATTGTAAATTACCTGAAATACGTTTGAAGAATAGTGATGAGGGTAAAGTCACCTAATGGGGTATGTGTATTTTCTAGTCAGTGCATTGGTGCAGCTTACAATAAGAAGTCAGTGTATTCTGAAGTTCGATTTTCCTGTATTAACATTTTCTGCTTATTGACATAATTAACGATGGATATTACGAAACGTCGCCTACTGTGAGGTATGTCCTATTGTGGGGTACCACAGGTTTCTCATATTGAAAGTAATAAACTAGTTTATGAAAACCAAAGAGGAACAGTTTCATTTACGAAAATTACGGTAATTAAAGCCTGTAAGTAACACATTTACTGCTGGTAGCCTTGAGATGTAGCACGTATTCCTCTACGAAGGCTCCCACGTATCCATGTTAATTTGCGGCACTACAGGCGCACTAGATAAAAATAACTTTCCGTGTGAACACACGCTTCAGTAACCAAATTCCGTCATCTTTATGCAGCAGAACCTAGTAATTTCAGATATATTTATGCTCCTTAACACCCCATATTAGGAGCTTCGCCGTGTTGAGTTTAAGAAATAACCTGTCTCAGTCACTGACGTTAAGAAATACGGAAGTTCACGCAAACACATTTAAAAAACATATGTGGTAGATATGTAAGAGTAAATGAAAGCTTGTAAATGGCGTAAAAACCCTCTAATATACTATTGTTTCTTAAAAATTGCTTTACTGTGCGCCTACTGGAGCGTGGTTTTTCAAACCATGGTACGCATACCACTGTCGATAGCCAACCATTGACCTTAACCGAACACAATAAAAAAGATAAAAAACTATAAGTACTTCACAAAACATAAGCCAGATATGTTTGCTAATACACATCATTGTTGGCCAGATTATATAACTTATTTCCGCTGTCAGCCAGTCTTTCCAGTATCAGATTTTTATTGAAGTACAAAAAATTGCAGTATATTGAAATTCTTAAATTTAATTCAGTAGTACGCTATCGAAAAATTTTGAGAATCGCTGTGCTGGAAGAAATATTCTCTGCTAGACGGCGTGATTACGTATAAAGGATAGATACAGAGGTATCTTTAAAGGGACAAACCTCCTAATTGGACAACTGTACCGATTAACCTTTGCTGTAGAGGGACCTTAAATATAGGCCTAATGGAAGTTTTGAAGACAATAATTCGTAGAACAGTATTACTTTATGTTGTAGGGGGCATGTCTTTCATATTAATCATCATATTTACATCTAGAGTGTTTTCTGTGTAGCCTGTGTAAAATATCTTAAATTTAAAGACATGCTGGGGATTTATAGTGGCATCAAGTAGTTATGACTCAGACGCTGGAATAATTAACGGTAAGCCTACTGGCAGGTGTTTGAAGTTCATGCGGGTTGTGTTTAGCTTATCTCTTCTTTGTAAATCCTTATAAGCTATAAGCTTGTCTGTGTATTTCTTCAGTGATCCAGTGCAAAGTGTGTTGTGTTTAATGTGACATAATTTTAAACCCTTTTAAAATCTTTTATTGTTAATTTGATGTATATGAATGGCTATTTGCATACCTGTATGAAAGCATACACCCACTCGTATTCAGTTCTGTATAAACAATGCCAAAGCCAAAGTATAAAATATTAGGCCTAGTCAGAATTGAATATAACGCACGTAAATTAATTTGGTGAGCCCATTTTAAGGCCTGTTGAATCAAGTGAATGTTTTAGGTTCATGCCGAAAGAGGTGTTTTGAAAAGGGTAAAGGAAATTATAATCAACGAAAGGAGGGCTAAGAAACGTAATAACTGGCCAGGTGCATTCTGTTCAGAGTTAACTGTGAGGTATATCATGTTGCACATACCATACTGATCAGAGTTAGGGCCGTCTGCCCAAAGTCCGATAGCGTATGCAATGTAAGTACACGCACCTTACTTCTGTAGTACAGCACTCCGAACTGTAAGACAGATTCAGTTTGTCTACTCGTAAATGTAGGATACGTTTAAAGTTTCGCTTTGCTGCCTGCACCAAATGAATGATGCTGCACTTGGATGTCGAAACGTGACTGGGGTCAATTAAAGAGAAATACGGTTTTAGAGACGTGAACCATCGTGCGAATCTTTCGTCACGATCTACAATGCTATGTTGAGGGTACTGCCCCTTGGATGCTGTTGCATGTATAGTGCTTGGACTCTTCAAGACTTGTACAGTTATTTTTTTTTTTAACCGTTGACTGTTAGGTTAGAGATATATTGCTGCATAACTGTCGGTAGCGCTGAGTCTGTAAAGTGACGGATGTGGCCTGGACTACCGGCGTTTGATTCTGGGCATGAGAAGGGTTTTTCCTGCTTGCCGCCACATCCACACCGCCTCTGTGACACTCCCAGACTGTCCAGTGGGTACCGGAAGTATTTCCATGGTTGTAAACTGGCACGTCTTTGAAGGTTACCACTGTCATCCATCTGATGCTGAGCTGTAGCATGCGTGAGGCTGTAAGGTGGGCAAAAGAGAATCTGCTACTCGCACAGCTCAGTCGGCATGTACGTACACCTCAATGAATGTCCAAAGTACTCAACGTTGAACGAGTTGCCTTAACGTAGTTCTGGTACTCGGGTAGCACCTAGTTCTAGTACCGGCCGGATTGCTGGCTGTTCCTGACATTTTGCGGGGGAATCTTTGTTCTTTCCAGGAGAATTTTGGGATGGATCTTCGAGTAAGCCTTAACGGCCTGCTATCTAATCTTTACCTACTCATTAGTCATGATTGCCCCTTTGTTTCGAAGCGATGTAATGTCTGTAATTGGGACAAGGCACTTAAATAACCTAGGAGTCAACCAGTTTAAGAATCCGACGATTTTAGATATGTGGACAGTTTTATTTTGTCGTTATGCTACATACTGTGAAATATTTTAAAAAAGAATGGAGCCTTTTAAAATGGTGATACTGCAAAGAAGACTTCTTGCCACTTTGCAGATGAAAGCTCATCCGTTTGTTTGAGCATATGTAACAACATTCGGAGTGGAATACTCGTTCTTTTTTAAGATTATCTCTGAGCTATACATTGTCTTCTTGAGTTTCCACTTACCGTACTTTGATTGGCAACACCACGCACCCGCAGCGGAGCGTTCATTGCCTGCTGTTAATTGTATAATGCGCGGATCCGGTCTGTCACACTTCTTGTAGAAAAGAAATGATTCTGGTGTATAGTTTTTTATACTTCTTTCTGTCTGTCTATAAGCAATACTTCTTAAAATTTCTCCACGAACTCTACGAGGAGGGAACTGTATCTTTATTTCTCATGATTGGTAGCTTCCTGCTGTTTAGCCCATAGTAAGCTGGATCGTATAAAAACAAATTGCTTGGTTTCTTTGTAGTTGACTTAGGTTTGCTGATGATGGTGGTGTTATAGAGATATATGGTAGAACCGTAGCGGTACGAGGAAAGAACATCAACCGATTTCCGTTTCTGAGTTAAACGGTGTGTCAGCAGAAATTGTCCAGAAGGTGTTCCGGAAATGTGACGAAACATAGCACCATTATTTCACCAACCAAGCTCTCTCAATCGGATATTCTGAAAACATGTAATTCTTAACATGGTTGAACTGTCTTTATTTCAGTGCAAATATAACCAATGCGAATACAGCGGTAAATACTTTAAAACTAAGTATGCCACTGTTTTGTATATTATTACACAGCTGTTAGCAGAACAGGCTTTAAACTGTTTGCGGCACGTGGATTTTACAGCACTGCAGCTAATAATGACTGGTTAATTGGATAATGTTGATTCCTGCTTTAATTCTGGTTCAGTTAAATGGCTTTAAACTCAGACGACAGTAATCATCTGACTGCATGTAGAGTATATAACAGCTTTACAGTGGGAGAATGTTGCCAGGACGTCTGTTGTGCTCTGAGTCTTTAGTACAGTGCTTTCCAACCTTCTTTTTTCGCTTACCGCTATCACAAAGAAATATCTACTCATACGACCAGGTAACCAAAAATATCAATAACATACAGTTTGTTCTACTCTTGTTTAACCGTATAAATAATGTTTGTATGTTTTATTATCTTTTAAATAAATTCAAACAATTGTAGTAATGCGATTAACGTCTTTGAAACTGAATAATGAGGAACATTATAATTCCCAAACAATGTCGTGTACTGTACCAACAGCGGACGACCCTCCGTGTACCAACAGTGGTACGCGTACCACCGATTGAAAACACGGATTTTAGTAGGCATAAATAATACTGGGTAGGTTAACAGTGATGTGTGATACAGAAGTGACAAAGAAGTGCCGGACCTGATTTATGGAGACCATAGTGACATTTTACTTGAAACTTGGCCGTGGCTTCATTGTTACAGTAGTGGTTACTGGTGATATTCCACGGTACTGCTAGCCGAATGCTACAGTGGTAATATATAGGTTTTGAGTGGCCCTTCCTGATCTTATCCTAACTGAAATGTCCACACTCTTTTCGCATTTCTAACGAGCGAAAAGTAGGACATCGAATTCAGTTCTGAATCAAAAAACACAACCTAAGCAAATACATAGTAAGATATGATATCACTATTAATCAAGCTTATAAAAACAAGTGTAGACACAACTTTATTAATAATTTATTATCAGCGACATACTTCGGCTTTGTAAGCTATCTTCAGGCTGAATACACAATTGAGGTGTGAACTATGTATTACAATGCCGTAAATGGTTTCGCCGAGATCTCTTCTTACATCAGAATGGAATATTATAAGAAGTAATATACATTAAACAGGTTTTAAAAACTTTTAATTTTTTTTAACTTATTTGATATATATTACTTCTTATAATATTCCGTTATAATGTAAGAAGAGATCTCGTCGCAACCATTTAAATCATTGTAATATACAGTTCATACCACAATTGTGTATTCAGCCTGAAGATGGCTTACAAAGCCGAAATATGTCGCTGATAATAAATTATTAATAAAGTTGTGTCTAGACTTGTTTTATATAAGTTTCATTAGCAGCATATTTAAACACAACGGGGATGTCTTGCCTAAAACAAGATATGATATCAGTTTCTTGACTGGTTGTTTGTGTGGTCCTAATTTATTGTTTTCCATGTCTAACCAGATCATAACACGATGAAAACATCGGAAAATTTATATCAGTAACCGTTATTGACACAAATATGTTGAAACCGTGGCATGATAACCTTTGATATTTCATCTGCAGTGCTGTGTAAATGTGCCTGTTCTGAAGAAGTGTGTTATAATTTAGGCTGCTAAATGTATCTTATATTCTTTCCGCAGAAGGAACTTAAGACCTGAGCCAGTATTGCAGTATAAATACAGAGTGAGCATAAATTCTTTCCCTGATTACAAACATTTATTACAAGAAAACTTTATGTTGCACCTCAGTTATAAGAGTTTCAGCCGTGGATAATTTTCCAACAAGATGGTGCACCTCCACACTGGGGTTCACTTGTTCGTCGGTTTTTGGATGCAAAATTTCCAAACAGGTGGATGGGGAGAGATGGTCCGACACCCTGGCCACCACGATCGGCGGATATCACCCCCGTTGACTTCTTTTTATGGGGGTATGTTAAGGACAAAATGTTTTCAACACCAGTTCCAGATATTACAAATTTGAAGGCAAGAATAACAGACGCTTTTGCTACAATAACTGAACACATGTTGGAGAACACGTGGAGAGAAATTGATAGTCGATTAGACGTTCTCCATGCAACAAAAGGAGCACATGTTGAAGTGTACAAATGTGTTGTAAAAAAACTTCTTGAGTTATATTTAAAAATATATATATGTTTGTATTCCACGTATAGTAGTTTTCAACTAAATCCATGGAACTGAGTCCTGCTATACCAAATCGCTCAGCTAGTCAAAAAAATCTCCGCCTTGTTTGGATTTGCGATATTCATTGCAATTTCGAAAAAGCCTGTTACCGGTCCCTGGCCTGAACCACATTAATCCAGTCCACACCTTCTTTTGTTTACGGCTTTTCCCATTGTTTCTTCCCATTGACGCCTACGTTTTCTATGCTTCTCATTTCTTCAGATTTTCTACAAAAAAAATTGTGTGTTTTGTTTATCTTTGCCATGCGTGCTACATATTCCCTGTTCCCGACATCTAACACATTGAATTGACCACCGTCATACTGGATGCAGAGAGAAAGCTATGAAGCTGGCCCTTACTAAGTTTTTTCTAGTCTCCTATTTCTTCCTCTGTGTGAAATCCAAATACTCTCTCCTGCACCCTGTACCTTGTGAGCGTTTGTTGCTGTCAAATCAGTAGGTGCAGTCGTGATGGAACTTGAGAGGCTATCCTGGAGTAACTGAGCAGGAGTACAGGGACTCTTGTCACGATAGCTAACGTTACGTCTGAATACTTTGAATACAAGATACTCTTACTTCCTATTGTCTTTGTACGACTGTCGTAATCAAGGACTCCACAAACATGCTCGGCTGCTTGAGACTTCTTAATTTTTTCCATTACTGCTTGCAACAGAAGAGCCTTCTGCTCGTTTGATCATTTTCTGTTCATATGGGAATAACTTGAATACACACGTCATTGACACAACGTGTGATACAAACAACAGCTGGTGTAATCACGGCGTTGCCAACTGCTCACATAAAAACCGAACGCAAATAAAAAAAAATCGCAGTTACGTGTTTCACTTACTTTAGTAAAGCGACCTTTAAACACCCGGTGTTGGGGGCGTAAGTAGCCCCCTTCATTACAATGTATTCGTCTATAAATTCTGAATTCCTGTACACTGAAGTGTATTTATCACAGAATTATTAGGCTATTTTATACTAAGTAAAAACAGAATACTGATGCGGAGACTACGTCCGTCCGTCTGTGGTCTGCTGTCAGCGACTAAACCGCTTGTAGCATTTTATGGAAGTCAAGTATAGGAGTTATTTTCTAAAAACTTGCGAGAAGGCGTGAGTTTCGTGAAAATCGGCGGTCAGTTATGCTTTACTTCGCGCTATAAGTGAATTTGTGACCGATTTGGGTAGAATTCGATATAAATCTCCATGTAATACCGCTGAGCATTTGTGAGTTTCGTGAAAGTCGGTGAAGTGAAAGCCATGCTTTACGTCAGGGCATGAATGAAGTTTTGCCCTTTCTACTGTTTTCCTCCGATTCGGACAAAATTCGCTACAGGAAATGTCCACAAACTCTTCATTTCGTGAAGGTCAGCGCAGTGAAAGCCTAATACTTTGCCTGAGGGCAGCAGTGAATATCTACTTCCCACGTTTGTTGTGCGATGTCAGTGAAAATCGGTACAAGAGAAGTGCTTGTACTGCTGTTGAACTTTTATTAGTTTCTCGAAAATCGACATAGGGAAGGTGGCACTTTGCTTGTGAGTGTAAATGCAATTTTATTCGTTTTATGGTCGTAAATTAATTCGTATTTACGCGTGAACCATGAAACCGTATGTTTTTTTTAAAGTAAAGAACGCCCTTGTACTACGTGACGGTTACCATTGGTAGTCTTATTCTTTACCATTTACACACCAAAACACTTGTTTTTTAACTCGAGAACACGTTCGTGCAAACTGAAACAGACGACTGGTAGCCACGTCAAGACGTAAGCAGTACGCTACCCAACTAGTCAACTAGTCCTGTAGCTGCAGCCAAGCAGAAGACAGAGGATTCATTAATTTCAGATTTGTGCCTTGCGTATTACAAACTATTTCTCCCTTCCTACAGCAGTCTCAGAGATAACAGTAAAGAAATTGTTTTCCTGTCGTGTAAGAAAAATAGCCATATTCTGCCGATTTTCTGTATTTGTATCATAGCACTCTGTAATAGAATTTAGCACAAATTTCTTGCATCTTTGTCAGTTTTAGTCCCATAGAGAGCCTTACTTTAAAAACTTAGGCGTAGATGGAAGGATAGTGTGGAAGTTAATAAAAAAGTAATAGAGTTTAATGGTGTGGATTGCATTCGTTTGGACCAGTATGGGAACCTATATGTATTCACGAAACTTCGGGTTCTTAAGGGGACAGAAGGTTTCTTGATAGGTGAGAACTCCGCTGCTCGGAGTTAATGTCCTGTGATGGCATTGAAACGTAATAGGTCTATATTTTTTTAGAAACGGCTGATAAAACAGAGTGTATTTATAATTAAAATTCTACAAATACCCATTTTCACACTCCTGTAGAAAGAAATTCTGGGAAAATAGGTCCTTGATATACAATAGTTACTTCTCTGGTTCATTGTAGGTGTGCCTTGAAAAGAACTCCAGACACCACATAATCGTTACATCACGATTGTTCTTTACATCGATAACATCGTCATAATTACTGGACCGATCTTGGTAACTTCGGGTGAGAACCTACGCGAAATTGTATTAAGAAGTTTCATCTAGATGCTGTTTAATGTTCTCTGTATTTACGGGTCTAAATAAACTCTTACACAGACCACATTCCTATGAATCCTTTAACAGGGTTTTGCTACAGTGTGCATGTGCTAAACGAGTATAAATGTGCGTGTTTTATTGACTGTACTTTGTTTTAATCGGAGCTTTTCCATCAGATCTGAATGAACGTTGGTATATATCCTGCCATGTGAACATTACCAGGGCAGCAGATAGACGCTATGCGCAAGAGAAGCGCACCTGTGTAATCCTTACTTCATGGAGCACTTGTCTGTTTATTTTTCAGTAGCCTTATGAGTGTTTCTACCTGCGGAAACGTGGAAAACAGAAATTTAACATCCGCAGCCTGTATTGTTTCGTCATGCATAAGTAGTCTAACTGAAATAGTTCATTCATGCCATCCCTCCTTTCTCGCATTGAATTATGTCACGAACTTGCAACCAGAATTTGCGTTCCGCGTGGGACATGAGTTAGAAGCAGATATGAAGGCATGTTTTCTCTGTGTGACGTAATGGTCGATTATTAGAAAGTGTTCGCAGGCGGATCATGCTTTCTTTCTTAAATTTCTCTCTCTCCTACTACTACTACTGCTGTTGTCCTGTTTATTGTTGTTGTTGTTGTTGCTGCTGCTGCTGCTACTGCTGCTGTGTATTTTTGCACCGTGTGTCTGTGCTTGTACCTTTCGTCATTCATGACGTCACGATGTTGGTTGTAGAGTAACGAGTGGCCTGTTAGAGTATATATGTACTTCCGGACTCCTTAGTCATAAGCTGTTTTTCAATTTAATTGCTTGAAGTATGTCAGGCTTCAGTAATGGTTCACAAACATACAATGGTTTATATAGGCCTGTTGGATTAACCCTGTCTCGTTCGGAGTTTTTACGTATGTTTATACTTAATTGTATGCAAATAAAACTTTGTGCTTATTGTCACTAACAGACCGACTTCAGAAGGGTTTAATATAAGGCAAGTACATGGAAATGCATATAAACCCAAATAAAACGTACTTCATGACGGAGGAAGAAAGGTTAAGGAAGACAGTTTTTAGTCAACGGTCGCAAAACTTTCTGTATAGTGAAATTTATCACACATGGACAGCCTTGATATATGGGTTTTGCACGTCAGTAGACCTTAACATTGTAAATTTTAGACTTTCATGATACATCCGATCTTTCGAGAGAGAGAGAGAGAGAGAGAGAAGTAACGTTATAAATGTGCAGGAACGAAGGTGCATACACAGACTGTTTCGAGAACATGAAGTCGAGCTGGTAGTAGTCTATATTGTTACAAAAATCTAAAGAGATTTTAAGCCAGAGTGTTGTAACGACTTCTCATAATGCATAACGTCGTAACGTTTCTACTCGTAAATACAAGTAAAGTGAAGTTCTTCCTCTAATATAGGGGTACAGAGGGGAGGTAGAGGTGTAGCTTTGCCCATTCTTAACCTCTGCGCTAGATGGGGTGGGTGGTCATCGCCACATCCGGGCCGCTGTACCCCCGGAAAGAAATTAAATTCAGGTAGGCCTCAATAAATTATTAGCTAAATTCTTTACATAACGCATGGCCTTGAATAGCACAAGTTTGCTGGAATTACCAGCAGCCTCAATACATCTTATACCATTGGTTTTAAAACGCTTAATTTGTGTGTGGAGCCCTTGTGACTTAGGAGCATTAGGAATAAATAATATTCAAGACGGCGATATTATATTTGATGTTTGTATTTTATAGGAATTCGTCATACACATGCGCTGTGGATGTGTGTGTGTGTGTGTGTGTGTGTGATACTAATATCGACAGAGATGCATGCAGTTGTTAAAATGTTGAGGTGCTGATACCTTGCTTTAAGGTAAGGGTGTTGGTGTACATGAACTGTAATGCAGTAAAGCGTTTGCTTCTGTAATTCTGAACTTAACAGGTTTTGATATTTGTGTAGTCTGTTATAGTGAAATGTTAGTCAGAGCTTGGAGAGCCTGTGCCTGCTATAGAATAACAGCTGGAATTTGCTGAACGTCTCTTGCAGCTTCACTTCACGAACTTGGAGAAAAAAAGGAACTAATAAGTGAAAACCACATGGCAGGTGGAAGTTATTTAATTCCTACACTATTGCTTTAATGGCGTAATATATATATATATATGTATATATATATATATAATATTTGGGATATAGCAATGTAAGCTCTTTTTAATGCTATCGACAGAACCTTCTCCTTATGTAATGATATTCAGATGTGTTTTTCAAAATGGAATCCCAGATTCATTCAACTGCCTGTCTGCAACAAGTAATTATAGACGAGAAAAAATGGTCGATTTACAGATTATTGAAGGTGGTTTATGAAATATAAAAATGTCTCTAATGTTTCATGAGCGAAATGCAATAATCTTGTCCTCAGATTTTTAGAAATAAAACAGTTACATCGATTGCTTTTTTTGTATTTGCAAGGGCGAAATTAGTGTCTCGTGGTTACCACTAGAACTTACAGATTTGCGGCTGTAAGGAATTAATCCAGTCGATTTTTTAAAAAGAAGTCATATAATAGCAGATCACAAGAGTTCAGCATTTAAAGAGTATTTATGCATTTACTCGGTCACCAGCCTGTTGGACCACAGTAAGTTGACTAATAAAACGGGGACATCTTTGTTTCTTGGAAATTTTACGTTTCACTTTTACCCGAAGGGTTTGTAAAAATCTACCTCTAATTAATGAGCATATTTAAATATTCCTTAAATAGCTAAAGTAGCCGCAATGTTGTTAGGTTAGAGATGGTAATAAAAGACTGTTGCAGTGAAGGCAGGTGACATATCTCCATCGACGAAATTGCCAGTGTGAGTCAGCCTGTCGATGTTTCTGTGTTCTGTACGAGCGTTTCTCCTGCTGGATGTAGGAATGGTAGCAGTGCTCCACCAGCGAACATTTCTCAACACATCACCAAACCGACAGCATAAGAGTATAATAAAGTTTTTCATCCACACATTTTCCCAAGCGATGAGCCTGGCATTAACATATTTATAGACTTGTACCACATATCTTTTATATAAGTATGTTTTGTTATGTCCGATAATGTTAATAATAATATAAATACATTTTTATTTTATTTATTATTATGGCAAAATATTATTGCTATTACCGAACAACGCAATTTAGTAGTTAATATTCCTGCTTTATACTTGGGAGACTCTGACTTCGATACCCGGCCTTCAGCACGGATTTTATGACCGAAGCCTTGCTAATTTCCCTCGGCCCTATCTTAAAATAGGTTGTTATATTTTAGAACTCGGTCGTCGTATTAACCCCAAATAGGCCATTTTTTGATTGCGCCACGATTACTTTCAGTGAACGGTATGATCTTAGGCATATATTCTGTGATAGCTGTACTGCCAGAGGTTGTCTGCAGATTGAGAACGTCTCTCTAACGGGCCCAACTGAAACATTGTCTCCCCACACTTTTACTTTGGATGGAAAAATCCGGTAGCAGAAAAGTAGTGCTTATGTTTATTCGTTTTAGTATAATTGTACAATCCAAATAGTCGTAATATACCACTATCAGAACCCCACTGAATTTAATGTAAACGGATTGCACTGTATTGCAAAAACTGGATAAATGATGGAACATTTAAAACTTTCCTGCTAATGGCATACGTATCATGCTGCGCTCCAGTTGTATCTGTCTGTTTACCTTCACTGTCAGTTTGTGGCAGAGCTGGATGTTTTTCGTAATATGGTATTGTCCAAACAGTTGGTGCACGTGTGTGGTCATTTCAGTACCGGGAGATACTGCATAGTTGCAACCCCAGTGATGGTGACGTTGAATCATTCTTTCACACATTGTATGAGAATTACCATTATAACACAGATATTCAGGTCAAGTTTCTTTTGTCCGCCTTGGATTATTCAGTAGGTGATTCTGCTTGACTCTCTGAAGAGTGAAATTCGTCTTATAAATTTTAGTTCCTTCCTAACAGAGAAGAAACTCCGTCTCGAGTAGTTCTAGGGAAACAGTCGCTATTCAGTGTGAGAACCACGTAAGTACGCTCTGTTACAAAATTCCAACTGGTTGACCCTTCAGCGCCTAGTGGTTACTTCGTCGCCTAGTGTGACATTAAAAAAATTATACGTTCTGCCTACAGAGTGCATTTGTCTGTTTTATATGGATCTGAGAATAAACAGCGGGTTTCCCCTGATTGTTTTTATGACCAAGGCGTAATGCGTTTACTACGCGTTACGGACTGAATAACTATAATTCGGGTTACCTCACCACAGGAGCCCGGCTTCGATTGCAGGCCAGTCCCTGTAAGATTTTTGGTGGACAAAGTGACACTGGGACACGTTGTTCCCCGAGCACATCAGTTTTCCCCTGTCATCATTACACCAATTATCCATATCCATCCTCATGTACATGTTGCTGTTACCAGAAAGATAAGGGGTGGAACTTGGTAACCGTCCAGAAAGGAATGATCTTTCGGAATTGGGGCCATTGGATTGAAAAATATTATCAGTTCTTCTTGTAAGTACGAACAACCGACAAAAACGGTGACTCACAATAAGGGACAGACGCACTTTTGTCACCGTGGGCTCCCCAAGACCGACGGACAGAAGCATTCCATACGGTGACTAAAGTCTGTTCATGAGCCTCTTAAGAGGGGTTCGACAAAAAGGCTGAGTGACTGACCGACCGTCAGTCGTAACACGACTTTGACTTCGACTTCAGATGGTTAAAGTAGCTCTAATAGATCAGCGTGCAAGCATTGCAAAAATTAACCATTTTTATGTAAAATGTCCGTAAAATAATACAAACGTTTTTGTGAGGGTTTGTATTTTGGTGTTACATTCGGATAAGCCATACATTTACACTTGCATGCGTTATCAATAGTACTTGAAATATGTCCTCAGTCAGAGGCGTTTGCTGCAACTGTTCGCGCGTACGTCTTTAATGTTATGAGGTTACAAACGTCAAGATGTGAACAGCTCAGTCTGTCAGGAAATGAAATAAACTTTCTGGGTAAAGGGCAAATTTAGGAAGTTTCAAGTATCGCGTTTAGAATGTAGTTGTCTTCGTCGGTAAATATACTTACTGTGCCATTATACTAATTGACGTTTTCTGTTGCGGTTAGTGTTAACGATATATGAATTCTGTCTTAATCAGATAAGTTGTTTTGCACAGTAGCTGGAATTATGAACATGCACCTTGGTCTAGTTCACATTCGCCGAGGCATTTGGTTTGAAGTTTCTCTTGGTGTGGGAATCATCTGTCGAAGCCCGGATTTATACCAGGAACTCGACTGTACATGATGGCTTACTTTCTGAACCACGATTTCTGTGAAATCTTCGTGACGTAGATGTATTGCGTGTTGTGCTGTTACTCGCTTTTCACCTGCTTCATCAAAATCGGCCAAACCATTCCACATAAACTCCGGGCCGTAGCTTGTAGAAGTATATTTCTGTGTCGTGTCTTACGAACTGTTATTGTTATTTGCCTCACTGTGTCTTCGGTTAGTTTTCCACAAAAGAATATACGTGTAGTCGTATTTACATATCCAGGGCTTTCATAAGAGACTGGTAGAATGGAAGGTGTCCACTGAAGAAAACCTAGTTAGGGTAAAAGAGCAAAATATATTTTAGTTTACCATAAAAACATGGGCCATATGACCACAATACACATGGAGCTCTTTCTTTGTCCACATACATTGTCAACGGACTATTAGCGTGGTGGAATTCAATGTTGCTGCTTTCACTGTTGTACACCGCACGAGTCCTCTATTATAGACGTTCAATATCCTAGCATTCGTTTATGAAAACCCTGTATTACCAACAAGAATTTATGTCAGTGTTAAGCGATTCATTATTTGTTTGTTTTTGGCACAACAACCCCCCAGTGAGCCAGGGCCTCCTCATTCACGAGGTTTCTAGCTCACACACAACGACGCACCGCAGTCAGTAGGACTCCTCTGGACGAGTGATTAGCTCGTCACAGACACCTCTACCTGACAACACACAACACTCACAACAAAAAGACATCCATACCCCCGTGGAATTCAAACCCACAATCTCAGCTGGCGAGCGACCTCAGACCTACACCGTAGACCGCGCTGCCCTGGGACCGGCGATTTATTAAGTGTAAGGTTTGTAAAAGAAGAATATGAACAGAATATGCTGCAACCATACTGACGTTGGTCTCTCGTGTTTGTACAGCTTCAACCAGCCCACCTAAATTCTCTTATGTTTTCCTCCGTATGCATGGAAGGCAAAATGCAAAATCAGATTTCAGAATCATCGCCATAATTATCATCGTCGTAGTCATTGTCACTGTTGATTTCTTTCATCGCGTAGCTACCTGACACTCACATAAGATTTTAGTGGGGAAATGTTATTTCAGAATTACCTCGTGTGTTTAAGTTCGGGGCATTGTTAGCAAAGACTGAGAAAGAAAAGTATTTTCTGTTGAAATACCAGAATTGGCCTTACTGATAAAAAGTGCGTAATGTAGAAATGGCAGATATTTTGTGCAATACGTAGGCATGTAGAAATACAGCAGTTGTGTCGGTGAACCAAAGGACTATTGTCTTACGTCTGCTGACGTACAGTACATCTTCTACAGGGCTTTCCAAATGGATGTGTGCCAGCTCATTTTGTATGGTTCGGAGGTGTTCTCATTCTGATCCAAATGTCGTATGGCCCGGAGGTGTTCTTATTCTGGTCCGATGTTCTGTGGGGCAAAGCTCACTGTTGAATATATTCTACCTGTACAGAATTCGTAAAATAGAATTTGCTGTGTCAGCACACGTTATTTTCATTCCTGTAACCAGCTTTCTTTTGTAAATGCATTATGACGAAACAGTTTTGCGTTCTTTTTTGCAGAGAGCGCTCAAATGAAGATGTGGGAGATTGCAGCCGATGGGTCTCCAACCCACGGCCCGCAGCCACATTTGTAAATTATTATATACTATAAAATTACACAATAATTTGGGCGATTAGGTATGCCACTTGACGTTATTTGCCCACGTCTGCCCGAAAAGTTGCCCACAGTAACGGGCGTGGCCCTTTGCCATAGAAAGTTTGGACGCCCATGTTGTAGCCCATCTGGCCCTCCACACCTTTCGTATTGAAAAATACCCGACGTATTTAAATTAAATTTGTTTTGGGCGTTTAATATAAACATTGTTAGATGAATTTCGTTTTGGTTGATATCACTCCACCAAAATAACTACTTTAAGCTAAAATCTAACTTCATTTCTTAAGAGACGTGCCGCCTTATGGAAGGAAATACGTGACATGAGATATAGACATAACACCTACATGCTTCATATGCAGTATTTGTGTATCGAAATACAAAGATACATATTTCAGACCTGTGTGAAGTTTCCGCTGCTGAAGCGCTTAAGTCAAAAGCATAATGTGTTGCTACAGGGTGGTCTGTACTTGCACTGTGGTTCGGTTTCCACTACGCCGTTTCCTTGTTCTTTGACATCACATCAAAGGAACTAGTCATACAAGCACTGTTCTGTAAGCAGGTTTGCACAGAAGTGTGATTGAATAGTTTCAAGCAAGTCCAGTGTAAGTAGAGATCCCGCGATGTCCGTCGTCAAGTCGTCTTCTGGAACCCAAAGCGAAGTGATGCTAAGGTTATACTTCCAAAGACATTTTTCCACGACCTCGGCTTTTTACACTGATTATTACTCTTTGTTAACAAGCTTTGTTTTATTTGCTACCAGGCTTTTTTTATGTTTTATGAAAGTGTCAATTGTGGGCCGGTAAAATGTTTGCGTGAGTAGTGACACGTAAGTACAGGACCCAGAGGCGTGAGTCATACATACTGAGGCAGAATTTGGGTGCAGCCAGAGTGTCAATATAAGTTACATATCACACTCCCTTTTCAAGTACTTGTAGACCTACAACCTTTTGTCAAAATGCGTTATGTGCTGACGAGTGTGGGCATTAGAAGGAATGAAAAAGGTATCGTTTCATGGTCCATTGTTTTTTTTTTTTTTTTTGTAGTCGTTTTAGTTGGGGGGGCTTCCTTTCTTCTTCCCGTAGATTGGCGGCAGTAAGGAAGCTTTTCCTTTTTTAAAA